>Ga0116231_10001084_pt1 | contig 54093 bp, 49 predicted proteins | sample S1TSphgellanicum_2_FD_89695 | JGI IMG/M metagenome (GOLD analysis project Ga0116231, IMG submission 89695) | Host-associated microbial communities from peat moss isolated from Minnesota, USA - S1T2_Fd - Sphagnum magellanicum MG | ecosystem: Host-associated > Plants > Peat moss > Unclassified...
TTCTTTATATTTTTCCAATTGTTGCTAAACACCGGTTTCCATCGGATCACACTGGGCCAGAGTGATTCTGCACCCGTCGACGCACCATCCATCCACTGGATGCCTGAACACCGGTTTCCATTGGATCACACTGGGCTAGAGTGATTCAACACCCATTAGCGCACCATCCATCCACTGGATGCCTGAACTTGTTGTGGATGAACCTAAACCTCTCCCGAGCCCAGCCCGCCCGTGCTGGCCCATCAACTGTCAGTTGGGTATAGCCCTGTCACATACAGACTCACAACTCACAAACTTGCTGAATTAATATATTAGATTGAGATACAATTGTGGGCACCACAAAACTCACGGCTGAAAAAACATACATAATGTCATAAGTTATATCCTAACCTATCACCCCCAAAAAAAAAAACCAAAGGCCACCAATAATTCCCTTTCAATTCAATTCTAGACCTCCAAATTCTCATCGAATTCAAATCCATTTCAATTCAATTCAATGCACGCAGTTAAAATAATACAGATATAATTGTAGCCGCGGCGGAGATTTTGAGGTTAGCGCTCCTCGAGGCCTTCGTTGGTTGGTTCATTCGTTGGTTGGTTGGTTGGTTGCTCGCAGCGCTGAACATCACGCGCGTAACTTAGAAGAAGAGATCGGTAATCTGCCATGCAAATAATAAATACCATTCTCACGTGTTTCTTCTCTTCTTTTCTCCTCGCATTTGCATTTTTGAAGTTTGAAGGTGTTCGGCATCGTTGCAAGGGGAAATAGAATGCCATTTGTGGACATTTTCGGCGATGGATGGAGGGCGCCCCGGGAGGGAGAAATTTGAAGACTGGAGGAGATCTTGGGCCGGGATTTTTCAGAGACTTGATGAGTCTCTTGGTTAGAAAGGATGGATTCGGCGGTTTGGTGGAAACTGGCGGGTTTTTGGGAGAGTACGCAGATGTGATGGTGCATAGAAATCTTTCAAAGGACCTTCGTAGTGTGGTGGACAGACGAGTCCTGACGCCTGCCTGAGGAAAGGTGGTTTGAGCATGGAGAGTATGGAGGCTTTGGCTCTGTTAGACATAGACCAGGAGGATGATAACTTGCTTATTGCCTGGAACGACAACCCGGGGAACGAGAACGCGGCGGCGGAGGAGCCGAGTCTTCTGCTAGGCATCATGTCTCCGCCATCTCCGTCTCTAGTCAGTCACAAGCCTGAGAAACGGCAAGTGTTTGGAGACTCGCAAAACTGTCCCGGTGAGCCTTTGTTTCCCCTTGTCTGATCTCTCTTTTGATTGCACGCAGTCTTTGCAGTCTTTGTTCTCTTTGAACATGCAGGCTATGTGCAGGCAGTCGCAGTTTTCAAGTAAAACCGGTAGATACGGCCCTCGATGCTCCTCGAGACCTAATTTTCGGATACTATGCCTTACTTCTGTGAATTGCGTACTGCCCACGCATAACAAAAGAATAACTGCTAGGAACTGGAGCTTCAATTAAGCTTTGGCTCCAGGATTGCGTTGTATCCCTACTATAAGGCACACTCTCTTGTGACGCGTCCTATTTCCAAGGGTTTGGGGAGGCATTCATCTACTACTATTTGTACGCACAAGATTTTAGTGGCGCTGCTTGCTCATAGTTCTCCATGCATGTTGTAGTAGATCATGATCTGCCTGCATTGACATGGGCCATACCTGTTGACACCACAGGGGAGGTTGAAGATCCAGGGAACATAGCAATGCCCAAAGGTGAAATGCTTGCTGCATCGGACTTGATTTCTGTTCTGTCTGTGCTGGACTCAAATGTGATCAGCAGCTCAAATATGACCTATGATGCTCTTGAAGATGGCGCTTCGAGGAAAGCCCTATGTACGGAGGGTAGGTACTCATCAATTTTAAGCCTTGGGGATGGGCAAACAGTATTGAGAGCGGCAGACCCAAAAAGGCAGCCAGGATACTGAGAAATGGACTCAAAAGGGAAAAGTCTAGATGTTCATGCATGTTCATGACCTTTATTTCAGGGTTTCTTGTGCACCATGGTGCTGGCATTGCACAGCTCAATTCAGACTCATTGTCTCTCAGTCTTGTCCAAGTTTGTAATTTTCCCATTAAATTGTCAGAATGAAGGTCAGAATGTTTGCTTTTAGCGTGCACAAGAAAGAGAATTGCAATGAGTTGTACTTGAAACTTGATGAGTGGGGACTATGTGCAGGAGGCCCTAACCACTACCCTCTATGCCTTATATGCTTGCTTGGACAGGGGGGATCTGAAATGAACTGAAGCTGAATGTCACAAGATTTTTGTAGAATGAGTGAGGATACTGTTGATAATTGCAATTAGCCAGTTTCTTCAGTGCTAGGTGACATTGTGACTGAGTCTTCCTGTTGCTTCCATAATGTGAGAGACTCAGGATGCAGACTTTTGTACAGAAGTTTTTTTGCCAAACTTTTGAGCATATACTTATCTCCATCAATAATAAGCTGATGAAGTCAGTGGGGAGTAATGGCAGCCAGTTGCTACCATTCATGATGAAGGTGATGCTCTTGGTTGGTCTTGGTGAGTGACACTCACAAGGTCATGACTGCACTTGTCCTTGTTGAGTTCATCACGGTTTTGCTGGAGCTTACACACTAAAGTGTTCTTATGGTGTTTTCTCTGCAATCTCATAGATATATGTGGGGATTATGTCTTCTTTGCAACCTTCTTGCACTTGGAGCTGCTCTGATGGGCAAATGTGTATGAGAACTGAACTTTTTTCTTGGAAGTTCTTAGTTTTCACCTGCTGTGCAGTTTTCACACAAGACCTTTTGATTTGCCTCATTGAGATGTGTCCTGCACAGATTTGATGCATGATGGAATCTTAAGGATGGCATCTGTCAGCAAAGGCCCACCAATGGACAACACCTACATTGATAAAGCAAGGCAGCAGAGGCAAGAAATTGGCTCACCAGAAAAGGTTGAAGATGAGCCCATTGTCCTAAGAAGAAACAGGACTAGACGATTGACTACATTGCGCAAATCCCTTGCTTGGGACAAGGCATTCTTCACAGATGATGGTAATCATGATTGGCATCTGCTATGATATGAAAATGCTATAGAGAACTGCTTCTTGTTTGCCAACTGCTGGTTTAAATTAGTTCATCAAGTTTGATTGCCCAGATTTAGCTGGTGGTACACTATTTGCTGCAATGCATATGTGCAATTGTTGAGGAATGCATGATCCATTATGCAGGTGTGCTGGACAATGAAGAGCTCTTTGCAATTGCGTGTGATACTCCAATGGACCAGTCAATGCCAGAGTTGAACAGTCTTTGGGATGGGCCACCTGGCCATTTAAACGCATCCCTTGAGTCAGTGCCCAACTGCCTTGTCATGAAAAAGGGTGATTCCCGTTCACCTCATGTATAGTCTGGTGGGTCATATCACACGTGTAGGGAAATTCATATTCTCCTGTTGTTGCAACGCTTTATATATTGGAATCAGAAGGGCTGTGAAGCCTAGGTGCTATCACAGAGACTCAGTCTAACATTTTGGACGGTTGTCCATGCAGACAAGGTGTCATCTACTCTCCCTAAAGCAAAACTACAGGTTGAAATCAATGGCACTCATGCATCCTCATCCAGTTTGTCAAGGGCAGTAAAACAAGTGCAAAGAACCAGCTTGCATTCCATCCCAACAGCTTTGCCATGGCCACAAAAACAGGCTCCAGGCATCAAATCTAATCCACTGACAGCTCTGTCAAATGCAGCTGGAAAGACTCAAAGATTCAGCTCAGCTGTAGTAACCTCGCAACCCTAATGTGTTGGCTGAAATTTCCAAGCACTAGAAATTAAATATTTCCAAATTGTTTTTCCTTTTTTCAAGTTCTGGTGGTCACATCATTTTGCTCTTGGCTAAAAGTATCCTGCAACTATGCATTTGGAGCTTTCAAATCTAGTGTTAACTTGAGGGCTCATTAAGTAATTTCCACTGACTGATCTCCATTGTCTGTGATGACAGCTAAAGGAACCAGGACCTTCTGCAGCAACACATCACCAGGTGAGATCTACAGTTTTGAATAAAGTCATGGATGCTCCTGCACATAGGAGCACTTGTCTTCAAATCTCAAGTTCATTTTCATGTCTGCCATCTGCTTTCTTGATATTGTATGGGCTGTTGCTTCCATTTAATTCTAGGCCCCAATTCCAATTTCCACTTCTCACTCCTTAGATACCAGCAGGAGGGTTAATAGGAATTGTTATTGCCAATCTCTTCTCTTGTTAGCCAAGTGATTGTGGATTATGACCTTGAATAGCACCACAACCAACAGAGTTGAGGAGGAAATCATTAATGAGAGAGCCAAGGAAACACAGAACATGAACCAAGAAATTATGGTGTGAAGAATGAGCACTCCAGCAGTACATGTTTCACTAAATGGTCCTTTGGTCTCTTGCAAGGTCTCATCCATGTCCAAGAAAGTGAAGGACTCACTTGGCAAAGTGATGCCAGGTAATGTTGTTTTAACCAAATGAGTGAGCTGATTGTGCCAACTAGCATTGACCTGAAATAAAAAGATGTGGGCTGATAACCTTGATGTCTTTGCCTCTTTTGGCTCAATAAAGTTTTCATGCAACTTCTTGCCTGTTCCTCTTGTGACAGCACATCAAAGTTTGCACTTCAACTATGGTACTCAACCACTGATGAGGTGTTGTGACATGGCAGGGCAAGGACCAAACACCAGTGCATTGCAATGTAGGCACACATCTCAGAAAACCTCTGCTGTCTCAAAGAGGTTAGGAGGGTTGCCAACTGTTTCTGAAGTAAAAGAGGGAAGTAACAGGGTGCACACAACAGCATCAGATACAACTGTAAATGGGGTATTCACTGTCAGGGACATGCCACATGCCAAAGAGGTTTTGTCTTCTCCTTGTATGGACTCCAGAAAGCAAGTACCCAGACTCACTAGGAGTAAGAGTGCAATGGTTGTCCCTGGACTTGTTATAGGCTTATCTGCCTCCACAGGGGATAATGGACCTACTCCAACAGAACCTTTGTCTGCTGACAAGCCAAGTGGCCTGCGCAAACCCTCACCCAAACTTGGCTTCTTTGACTCAGTATGTGTCCCTGTCTACTAAACCTTTCTGTGTAGGTCTTCTTGTTGCAATTTCATTTACCCCAGATGAAGAACCTACTCTCCAGAAATGACCCCTATCAGTTGGTTTTGTGAATGTAGGCACAAGCATTGGCAGGCCCACAGTCAGTTTCTGCAACACACCAGCCATTCTCCAACACTGCAAGGCAAGCACTCCAAACCAGAAAGACAATGAATCATTCTTCTGGTGGTGTGGATTCCATTACAACCAGCAATCTTACTCCTGACAGAGATTCACATCTCCAATGCCTGCTTTTGGGAAGGAGCAGCTCTTCCATACCCTATGCACCATATATCCAATTGGACGCTGCTTCTGCTCCAGCCACACCAAGAGCCTGTCTCATATCTCCAGTTACTCCACAAGGTTCTTCCTCAGAAAGCACCAGAGTTCCAGTGCCAAAGGGTCTCCATGCTTCTAGAAATCCTTCAAGCTCATTCTGCAGAGAGCAAATGTCTGACACCCTGCAACTCACTGCAAACAAACTTTCAGAGCGTGAAACTAGTGATATAGCTCTGCATGCAACTGGAAACTCTCAAAAGAAGCCTAATCCACAGGTTAACAGATCAGACAATGACCTGCAAGGTTTACTTGACCCACAACATCACAAAGCTTCACCTCTATGTGCTGAATCTGATGCCCAACCTGTACAATGTAGACTGGTATTGGATACAGATGGAGGTGACTGTGGCACTGTGAAAACAGTCCTCACTCTAAGCATGTCAGAGGAGGATATCACCCCAAGATACAACCATGGTGCTGATTCTCTCAAAGAGATTTTGGCAGAGAGAGCCTTTGTGCAACACTGTGACTGTGAGCTACCTGGGGAACCAAGCAATTCATCTGTTCGGTTTCTGAGTGAAGCAGTGTCAATGCCTGCTGATCCTTTCTCAGCAGGAAATATTGGCTCTGCTCAGGATTGCGGATCTCAGCCAATTGGGACATCAGACTTGACTGTTCATGTACTTGACAGAGCAGCTCCATCATGGATGGCAAAGAGTGATTGTTTACAACACTCTCAGATTATTTTATCTGTGCCCATGGGGTCCCTGTGCGGCAGATTTGTTCATGAAGCACCCACAGAACTTGGTTCTTCCTCTCCAGTTGCAGATAAAGAATCATCTTTGGTACAAGAGAGCATGAAAACCACAGATTTAGCCACACAACTTGTTCATTTGACTGCAGCAAGTTTGCATTCTCAGAACTCTGGATCTGAGAAAGGTGAGATAGAGGGAACTGAGGTCACAAGTTTGCCAAGTGACATGATTGTCATTGCAGCCTCTTCACCTCAAAAAACTCCAGGAACAGCTCGTGAACATTGCCAACAGTTGGATTCTGAACAATCCAGTATCACAGGTAGCGATTTGATTCTGAGACTTGGTAGTTCAATTCTGCCAGCAGCTAGCATGTGTTCTGGTGACACAGAATGTGTGCAATCTGAGAACTCCAGTCTTTTGAGAGTTGCTGAATCTTCTGAGGCCTCACCAAAATCTTGTACCCCTCCAGTGAACAAAGACAGTTTCCACCAGAATTGTGGAATCCAGCATTACCGCCAGTACAAATCATCAAGTATCAAGGGCTCCAATGAGGACCCTGCAACTTCAAATAGCTTGCCAGCTCACAACAGATATGGTCAAAACTCTGGGTATAAAATATACTGGCACTCAAGCTCACCAGGCAGCAGGAGTGGTGCTGGAGTGGCACCAAAAGTAACTGCAATAACTCCAGTCTCTAGCAGGTCTGGCAAGTGTAGAAAGCTTCTTGCCATCAATGATCCTGCAGATGCCTCAGTCCCCCCTATGCCAATTGAGACAAATTCTGGATTACTGCTGTTGCTGGAGCAGCAAATGGACATGCACACGGCTATCAATGCAACTGGAGGTTCAAAAATTGGTTCCTCTAAGGGCTCACCTACAAATGCACAGAGGCAGACTGTGGATAGTCAATCAACTCAATGGTCTGGCTGGTCTGTTGTTCATGGAGCTTCTATCGCAGATTGTGTGAAACATGCGGATGGTACACCAGTGTTAAAGTCTGCATTTCTGAGACCTTCAACAGAAGAGGGGAGAGGGTTGATTTATGATACACCACCAGGGGACAATTGTGGCAGTCAATTGACCAGGACTCCATCTCTAAAGGTGGCTTCTGTTGAAACTGACAATGTCAGTAATCGCTGTCCATTGGCAGGGTTAAATGTGTCAGATGCATATGACTCAAACAAAAAGGAGAAAGGATTGCTATTGTCATATGCAAGAAAAGCTGCAAGCTGGCTCACATCATCACCTATATCTGCAAATGCTGCAGGCCAGGAGAATTGTAGAACACCCATCACCTGTAAGACTCCACAGAGCAGGACTCCCAGCAGTACATGCCCTAAGGACTCCAAACCACCCTCTCTGTCCTCAGATGAAAGTATATATGCTTTAGAAGTAGAGGATTCAGGTATTTTCTTCAGTGTTTATTGTCAATTCCAACTAGATGATAACAAAATTTCCCATCTAGTACATGCTGCAGATGTACTCATATGTTTCTGCTCTTGTAGGTAAGCTTGCAAGTGAAGACTGGGCTGGTGAAGCATTCACCCCTAGACAAGATCAATAAAGAGTGAAACTTCTGGTCTCCAGTATGGAATGTGGCTATGCAGAGAGTCATTTGCATGTAGCACATGACATAATGTGATGTTGGTTTATATGAATTTCGTTGTCTTGCACAGTTGCAATGATCCAAAGTTCTAATGTGAACCTCTGTGATGCAGGTGTGAAAGAATGGATAACAACTTGATCCCTTTGACAGCACCAAGCTCAATAAACCCAGGTCTTCCCACCTAAACCTACCTCTGGGTATGGGACTTCTGCTAGTCTGTCATTCAACAAATAGTTGGTTGGAGCTTTTGTGAATTTGAGCATTCTTGGCATTCTCTGGATGCCAATGCACTAGTGTTGATCATTGTTGCCTAGTTACACGAAGGTGTTTTAGGCAAAGCACACTCAGATAATTTATGATCCAAGTTCAGTTATGGTAACTATATGTTATGATCCTTCAGCTGCACTTGAGCATTCCTCAAATGTTGACAATCTCCCTATTGGAGATTGATGATTTTGTGGCAAATCAAACTTTGTAAAGTGTTGTAAGGCTGAATTGCAAAAGAAAAGAGCCAAAATCGTCAGTTTCATGTATTATTTCCTTGTTTCCTTGCACAAGTTGGAATGCACACTCAATGGATGGACTGCTGCTCCAATGCCTTCTCATCCTCTTTTTCTTGCTTGTTCCCAGAAATGATCAAATGCAAAGCTGCTGAGCAACAGAGTGCTTCTGTGTTTGAGATCTGCTCCACACTTCTGCTCATGTCTTTCTCACCTGCTAATGTAGTGAATTCGCCCTGAAAGATTTCAGGGGATTGGAACAGAAATCTTCCACCCTGAAGATTTCTGTTCCAATCCAAGCTGTGAACCCAACTGATTCTTATTTTGTTTTCAAGGGATTGTGTTCTTCTATTGTTATCAGGAAAATGGTGCAAACTGCCACAATCTTCTCATGTTGCCGATATTTTAGAGACAAGGTTTCACACACAGCTTCCCCATGATTGAGCATCATATCATCTAATATGTTACATGCTTTGCATTCCACTGTTCTTGAACATGACTTTTGAGTTTACTTCTGCATTTACTTCTGCCCTTCCCTTGAGCTACTGGTCTGATAATTAGCAGTGTGATTCAAACTTTTCCTGCAGGGAAAACTAGGAGTAGAAGAGAACTTGTTTGTAGATTTTCCAATAAGTCCTCTTATGACATTATATACTTCTGATTTACATTATTATATAGGTAATCAAGACATGTTGCTTTGACTAGGCATTTTATGACTATGTCAATGTGAAGAAGAAGCTTGTTGCAGAACAAGTGGGAATACTGACCTCCTGTTTTGATGGTGGATCTGCCTCCTCCTCTTCTTCTTCTTCCTGTAATGATTTTGCATGGATTCAGGCCTTGACAAAAAAGAGAGCCAGATGAATTAGGACAGCATTTACACAGAACAGAATGCTATCTATGTATGCAATTCTGTCTGTTATTGTCCTTACTAAATGAACCCAATGTATGGTGAATGATGGTACATCTGAAAAATTCAAGTAGTCTACAATTTTTCTTATTTTTTGGACAATAGATGCTAGCATTTGCAAAAAAAGAAAACCTGCCTCTAAACTTGAGTTTTAGCAAAATTTCCCCTTGAATTAAGCCTGCAGATTGTAGGGATTGGCTTTTATTGCACTGTCAACCTGTTTCAATCTCATAAAAGAAAACTCATATATATTTGAACATATTGTAATATGCAAAAGGGGATGGATTTAAAAAAGCTTATAATCCAAGGTCCAATGGTTGGATCTCCCTGTCACAAGAGCTTTAAAGCCCAAATATTGATGACTTCGCCAACTGTTACAACATGCCATTTGGAAGAATGTACACAAACCATAGAACTCATATCCTTCCCAGTTGTATTGACACGAACTCAAGACTCAGCTATCAAGTCCACGGTACATAATGTTCTAGCTACATTGTAAACTGTTGCAGGACACAAAGCAAGATACCTCACACAAGGAGAGGGAAGTCTTCCCATAGGCATCAATCATACCCATGATTATGCTTCTGTATACAAGTTCTGATTCCTGAAATCTGAGCCAATAAACAGATGTCGCCCTGGGACTCTTCTACAATCACATGCATCAGCATTTTAGGTGGCAGGCATTTTGTTCCAAATTTCTACGTTACAAGTTGAACATGTCACCGAAATTTCGATCTCAATGTGAGTTTATGAAACATATTTCCATTTTACAAATTGTACATGCGATGTAAATTTCGGCTTATGAAAAAATTCTATCTTACAAATTGTACATGGGATCGAAATTTCGATTCCAATGTAAGCTTATGAAAAAAAATTCTATGTTACAAATTGTACATGCGACTGAAATTTCAATCTCAATGTAAGCTTATGAAATGCCCGGGCTGGTGATTGAATCAATAGCTGTACTTGAAGCAGTTCCTTTGAATCACTCCATTCAAAGCTGTGACCCCTCCTTCAGAGTCAATAACGTGAATGATGGTGGTGGCAGAGTGACCAGCTTCCTTGATCTCCCCGGCTAGCATCAGACTCCAGATCTCCTGCCTCAGTTGTTTCAGCTTCCAACTTTCTCCTTTTCCTTTCTCTATGTAAATTGCTGAAATTCAAACTTTATGCACAAAGAATTGTGATCCAAGATCCAGCCTCATCAATTAGGTCAATAGGTAGCCATGTCTGGTGGCATGACGCGTTGCAAAAAGGCTTTGCAATAGCATCGACTAGGGAGGGGAGAGAAGAGGAGAGGAGAGGTGGGGATCGATCGATCTTCGTCGCGATGAACAACATCCTACACAATTGGCCGCAGTGGAAATGGGAGAATGCAGCTGCGGGAGCTGTGGCAGGTCTCACCACCGTTGTCGCTCTGCATCCACTGGACATTGTGCGCACTCGCTTCCAAGGTTAATAAGAGAGAGACTTTGTTCTTTTTCAATAATACAAACCCTATTCAACCCTAAACCCTACGACAAAGAAGCAAGCTTGTCAGATTTCTGCTTGATGTACCTTTTCTTGAAGGCTTGGAAATGATTGGAGTTTTCTCTCTTCTTGTATGTATGTAGCCATGTCTTCTTTGTTATGATGATACCTCCTCTCTCTCTGTTGTTTGTGCAGTGCAGGATGGGCGACAGACAACCATCCCCAAGTACAAACACACAGTTCATGCTTTGTACACAATTGCCAAAGTAGAGGTATGTGTGTGTTTTCCAAGCTCGTCCTACCTAATCCAATTGTGAACTGATGAGATTGTATTATTATCTGTCTTTGTGATTTTCCTGAAACTCTGGTGGAAAGCTTGTGTCTTGATGTGCCGCTCTGCCTGTTTATATATATATACGGGGTTAATCATCTTCAGGGTAGAGACATTGTGATGAGACAGGCTAGAAGTTTGGTATCCCTACATTCTAGAGTCATGTGGAGTTCACCCTAGAAACACTTCAGGTGTCACTGAAGATTCCACTTGGGCTTCACACTCCTAATGACTGTGTGTTTCCAATTTAGTATGTTGAATAATTATCATCTCTATGCATATCATTTAAAGGGCAGAGCCATTATGCAACAAGCCGCTTGTTTGGATTCATTGCTCTACAAATCAATCACCTTGTGAAGTTTTAAACAATTCTGGCTCTTGTTGTTGATATACTTTGAAACCAGACGCTTCTTATGATGAATGGAGGTAATATGTTAGATTCTGCATTGTCACTGAAGACAACAAAATTATGACAGATCATAAATGAAGAGAGCTTGAGTTTCACAGGGATTAAGAGGGCTGTATGCGGGCCTGTTTCCTGCGGTTCTGGGATCAAGCTTGTCATGGGGTCTCTACTTTTTCTTGTAAGTGATGCCTAGGTCTCACCCTGGAACCTGATAGAGTGTGTTTGCTGAAAGACTCATGGTTAACATTCATGTTTGCCAGTAGACCTCTTCCCATGATCTACATGTGGGTTTTGGATCAGTCATGAAACTGTGAATTTGATTCTATTCTGGTGATTGTCATCAATATTGTATAACCTGGTCATCATGCTCATTTTGCTGTCAGTTTTCAGTTTTTGTAAAAGAAAGGCTTTTGACTTGGTTTTGCTGCTGTATAGATTGTTGCATGAGTAGACTGTTTTGATTTGCTGATTGGCTTTCCCATGGTGTACTGTACCCGTGCATTAGGTATAGCAACATAAAAGAAAGAAATCGGCAGCTAGTTGGTAGGGACCTGGGTCCAACCTTGCATCTTCTTTCAGCTGCTGAAGCAGGATCAATAGTAAGTCCTCTCCTAATTTATCTGGAGTCTCTGGCTCTTAAGTTCTCCAAAGCTGCTACTTTCTATAATTGAGTAGGAGTAAGGGTCAACCAACAACATTTGTATGATTGCAATATCTTTGTATCCAGAATAATAAGGTTGTGGGGTTGGAGTGTGCTAGGTTTGTGTGCTGACAAATCCAGTATGGTTAGTGAAAACAAGGTTACAGCTTCAGGGCCCTGCCCATGGCACACATCAACCATATACAGGATTCTATGGTTTGTAAATCCCCTTATGGCCTTGTTGTTGACTTGTGTGTGTATCCAATCAAGTGAATTTCCTGGAGATTATTTCACGTGTATGTCTTTCAAACTGAAGGATTGTGTTCAAATTCTAGATGCCCTGCGAAGCATTCTCAAAGAGGAGGGCTGGCGTGGTCTTTACAAAGGTCTTGGCCCTGGACTTGTTCTTGTGAGTATTTCCATTTTCTTCTTTTTCTTAAAAGGGTGCATGTTGCATGATCTAAAGATTTTCCATTTCAGGTGAGACATTGCAAAGTGGTCACTACAATTTGAGGGTGTCATGGGTAACCAACAATCAGCCACAATGGCTTATCTGAATTTTTATGTATGAAGAGTATGAAGCAGGGCTGGTACTTTCACAACTCCTGATACCAGGGTCAACCCTGTTGCCTTGCTAGGATGCTAGCAAGCCCACTCTTTGTAAAAACTTGCAGTTTAGAAGCTCTGTCAAATGTTTTGAGTTCAAGCTCATGGGAGCAAGGCAGGACACATTCTGAATCTTCTCTTCCTGATACGTGCTGTCCCTTCTGAATGTATCAGCTGGCAGTGGGTACAAAGCATAATGATTTGATTCTACTGAGGCATTTCAGGTATCGCATGGAGCCTTACAATTCATGGCCTATGAAGAAGGCCGGAAGTTGTTGATTGCCTATCGCTCTCAAAAATCCACAGACCAGCTTATGAATACAAAGGGTGAAGATCTTTTGGTAGTAACTCCCTGCTCTCTTTAGTATCTCAATGGCCATTGTGCACACATAGCTCTCATGTCATTGGTTTGTGGTTCATTTTAGCCCTATCAGCTCTTGAACTCTCATTATGTCTCAATCCTATGATGCAGACATCCCAAGATTTTGCAGTTTTGGGGGCATCATCAAAGCTGTTTGCTGTCTTTCTCACATATCCATATCAGGTATGTACAGAAACACTTTTGCAGATTGAGTTTCACAACTTGCTCAAAACTTTCTCCATGATCACTTGGGTCAAAGCATGATGCAATGACTCAATTGTGGGTTAAGCCTGGTGTACAATTTAACAACACAGAATGGTTGGGTTGTTTGTTTGTCTTCTCATGATCAGTGATGTTTGCAAATGTACTCATACAATGAGATCTTCATGAAATGTCCTCAATCTTCAGTGCTCTGTGATTGTGTTTACATACATATTGTTTGGTCCATATTGCAGGTCATCCGATCTCGTCTTCAGGTACCCTTTGTCTCTTGGCTGATAGTCGTTATTGTAGGTGACTGGGGAATACAGAGACATTGGCAACAATTCATGAGTCAGTTGACAGAAATATTGCAAGAAGGTTCTAGCCTCATGATAAACCCATAGTGAAGTACTTTCAAAAATAAATTTCAGAGTGTGACTGTTTATTTCTAACAGCAAAGACCAAGTAAGGAAGGATTTTTCAAGTACCGCAACACTTGGCATGCCTTTGAAGATGCCATAAGGTAAAATGTCCACCAACTTTTGATATAATGACCACTTGGCAAGACTTTTATGTTCACTATCTTCCATGCTGTGTAAGTTACAGATGATGTGTGCTTTTCCATAAGTTACTTCTGTGGAAGCAATGAATGAATTGTGTGGTGTCTGCAGTGCAGCAAGATAGGAAATTTGCTGACTGACTAATTAGATGAACCCTCTTATGGAATGGACAAAGAACATCACAAGATAGAACTTTCTTTTGGACTTGGATGATGATGGGTGATGATTATGAGACTGATTGTTTGTTAAACACATGGCAGGTATGAAGGTTTACGGGGGCTGTACAAAGGAATTGTCCCTAATTTGCTGAGAGTTGTGCCATCATCTTCCGTTACTTTTCTCGTCTACGAATCTGTATTGAAGTTTCTCAAGTAATTGGTGTCCCAGGCATTGACCAAGAACTCCTTAACTAAATCCATCGTCTGTCATTCCTTTGATGCATGTTGATTACTATAAGAGTTTTTCAGCTTAATCCTGTATTGCTTGGACATGTAGCTTATTGATTCATTTTAGGTTTTTGGTAGTTGACAGTTGTTGCTTCTTGTTCATATAGTACAGCTTTGTGAGGTTTTGACAAAAGAGGAATTGCATTGTGTTCTCATGATTGTTTGGGTGGGGTGGGATTCTTAGGTGAAGAGATCTTTCAAAGAAAGATCCAGCCAGCAAGGCGCCACTGTGATTGAACATATCATTGCCCTTCAATTGTCACATGTGAAAATTGAATGCTTTTGTCTTCCCAAGCGACACCAACACATATTTGAATTCAAAGGGGCACATCACATTGAATAAAAGGTTAATCCTCTTAAAATCTTTTCTTTCAAATTGATAGAGTTTCATGATTTTCTTGGTATAATCGATACACAAATTTTTATAAAATGTTTTCAATAGGTGAAGATTGAATTTCACAATCCAGAATGAATATGGAAATGGAAATTATTTCATGGAAGATCTATATAATCATAGAATTTTGTTTTGAAATTGGAAGATTCAAGGAAGAAATTTAAATATATTAAGATTTCAAACTTATGACAGTTGATTGTAGCTGGTAATGTGGAGCAGCACGGAGCCCAAGTAGGGTAGCCAGGCCGGTCACTGAACATTTAGTGTCTCAGAGGTCTGCGAATTTCTGGAGAGTGCTCCTTTGAATTTCATGTCCAAATAGGAATTGTAGCCCTACTATTTGTGCAACCACAGAAAGTTGAATTGTTGAAAAAGATGAAGAAACGAGTCAGATGTGGCCCTCCAAAGTTCCCAGGGGTGTCAAATGGTGGAAACGAAAAATCACCAAACACTTGGAAGACTATTACTGAACACCCAAAAAAGTTTTTGGAAGTCGCTCTATTTCCTTTATGGTTCAAAGATGATTTGTAGATCATAAGGTTGCGTTCTTATAGCACTTTAAATCACTTAAATTGAATAAGAAACAAGAAAGTTATGAGCATTGAAAGTAAGAGGGTAGAAGAGAAGAAAAGAGAAGAAAAACGCATTTTATAACTTGGAAAAGCTTATTTCTCTTCTTGCTCTTCTATAATTACTCCTTTGCCTCTGCTGTTCAAAGACGAATTGGAGAGCTCAAGTTAGTGCTCCCATAACGTTTTAAATCACTCAAAATGAAGAAGAGATGAGGAAGATATTCATAAAATGTTCGGTCATAGGCGGTGGTCGGTCATAGGGCAGGCTATAGTACTTAGTCTTTAATACTGAGTATGGCATTGGTCTCTTGGAAGTCTATTGGCTTCCTGGCAAGAAAGAAAGGTGAAAGGAATACCTTGAAGCAAGTTTAGGTTTGAGGGTAAATAAGTTGCCTCAAACCCCAAATGGGAACCAAAAGTAAGAAAATCTCTGACCTGAGAAGAAATCCTCCACACTAATTTAACTATGCACTATCAGTGCCAGCATGGCAAGAAAAAATTACATTAAAGAGAATAAATCTGGAGTTCCGTCTTCATTTTGTCAGGCTTTTCACACATCCAAAAATCCAAAAAAAGTTATTATCAGTGCACATTTTTTTCATCCATGAGCAATGTTCTTCATCCATGAAATTTGAAACTATGTTAAATATAATATTATATTTCAGTGACGAACTTTCAAGGAACTGGTATTAGGGTGATATTCTATAATTTTCTGTCGGCTTCTTATTGATTTTGCATAATCCTTTGTATGGTTGTCCCTAGACAATTTCAGAGACATTTTCAAGTCCAACTACCTCACTTCTTTTCTAATAATTACTTATCATCTTTAGAACTACTATGCACAAAAAGAAGGGATAAATTGTGAACATAAAGCTTTCTCTCTATTGCTAGTACATGGTCCATACTGACTGCCACATAAATCTATTACAGAAATTAAATTACACAACATCTACTTCTGAACCCTAAGGCTTAGGTGAATCAGAATGTTTTGGAATCACTCTCAGTGAGCATCAACTGACTCCTTATGACATTACTTCACACCCTCTCACTCATTGAATCCTGAAAGTTTTCATAAGGAAAGAATCCTAAGTATCACCTCAAATTCTGAAGAACCCAAATCAACAATTTCAGTCCAATCCCAAGACAAATGAGTTGGCAGCAGATCCCAACCTCAAAGTGTCAACCAGGGCATTCACTTCCACTCATCCCAACTCCCCAATCTCATATCACTTGATACAATGCCATGAAGGAAGTTGCTCACGAATCTTTTAATGTTCTGCATCATTTTCACCACTAGCCTATAACAAACTTATTACATAAAATTTTGTATCTTCACACAACAGAATTGCAAAGAACATTACTATGCACATAGAGCATTCATCTCTCCATTCATTTCAACTACACCCGTTCAATCTTCTGCTACGAACATAATTCAATTATAGAATACTTAGCTTTTCTTGGTGTCTTGCAAAAACCAATCACCTTCAAATAGCAACAACTCATCATCCTTGTGCAATGCAATCCACCAATCGGAACTTTGATTTCACAAGATGTCATGAAAAACAAAAATCAAACACAACTAGCAAGCTTCCTTCAAACAAGACACTCGCATTCTCCTTTCTCCATGAATGGAGAACTGCAAGCATAAAACAAAACAAACAAACACACTATTTCAAGCAATGCATGATCAACATGCTCATGAACAGTCACATCGCACCATCAACCACCGGTTTGGGGTAGAAAGTGATTAACCTTTTTCACTTTAGAATTACTTTTAAGTCACACTACCTCACTCCTTTCCCAATAACTATCTCTTATCTTTATAACTATTTTACCCCTTTCCATACCTTACAACATAAATATGACAAAGCAAATTAAAATGTGCCTTTTCATGTCCATGATATTTATATTAACTAAAATTAAATAATGATGACTTAATGATAATCATATGGGAGCATAATAAGAAAGAAAATTGTCACTGGTAGGGTAGCAACATAGAGCCCCAGCATATTTATATATATTTAATGATGTACTGTTGAGTAGGTTATGATTAATGGGATATCATGGGATGTCATCAATAACATTTGTTGAAAACAAAGAAACATCCCCATGCAGGAGTGTGGCATTGTTGGAAGTTTGATGCATAAACAAATCAGGAACTAATCTGGGTCAATTTTCTCTCCATCACAAACAAGGTTTTCTTTTTTTTTCCTTTTCAATTTTGAGCTATTGAAAATTTGGCAAAATTAGTTCAATTTACAATAGACAAAAATCTCAATATTTTTGTCCAAAAAATAACATAATGTTTTGGAAAAAAAACCACTGATCACAAACTTCTCTCATATATATATATATATATATATATATATATATATACTCAACATTTGAAGAGTTTTTACAAGTCTACCTTTCAGTCACACACCTCTAGTCTCTTCTTAATGCATGGTACCATACCTGTATATCAGGTTTGGGTAAAATTATATTAATTCAAAGGTGCCAAATTTTTAATTATAGAAATTTATCCCAAAACAAATTTCCTGTGAAGGAAAAATGAAGCATCTTTTGGAATATTCTTCATGCCGTGCTGAACTTCATTTTTCCAACTTAATTAATTATTCAGGAAGAGACCTGCCAAACCTGCTATTCCTGTATGGTAGGTTTTGGGTAATCCGGGACCTCAGTGCCAGCAGACAGTAAGTACTAAAAAGTACCACAAGATGATGATGATCATCTCTCATGGGTGGGAACAGGAAATCAAATCTGTGGCCTACTACAAAGATATATAGAATTTTAGAACTAACTCTAAGTCTGTCTACTGCTACAATGACTCTGAGCTAGTGATTCTCTTCATTATCTTGTGACTGCAAACATTGCTGGAGATGAGTTTTTACTGTGTCCTTCCCTGCCACCAAAGGACCCAAGAAGCTAACTACCTCCCTAATGGAGCACTGTAACATGTCCTGGTATCATCAGTCCAGCACCCTACATGGTTTTGCACTTGGTTTGACTTGCTCTCAGCTACTGCCCAACAACCAGAATTGGCGCTAGCTTGCTAAAGGATAGACCTGGGTTATATTATTATTGAGCCTCCATCTCTGATGGGGCTGGCTTGTAAGACAAGCTTGGGGTTTAAGTTATACTCTAATTGACCCAACTCTGGTTATGCTGGCTAGAACCAGAGTTGAGCCCAGCCTAACCAGAGTTTTAGCTTACAAATAGGACAAGCCTGGGTTTTCAGTTGTACTATTGTTAAGCATCTTAGTCATTAGACTCTATAACCATGATATGTGTTGTTATGTTCGAGACATGTTTAATGTGATACCTTCTTTAAGCATGTTTGGAGTTTGGACCAGTGTTGCCTGGTTTTTTTCTTTTTTCTCATAACCTGTTGGGTGCATTATTTTTTTTATTTTTTAATCACGCAGGGTCTCAATATCTTTTTTGAAAATTTAGACTTACCGGTTATCAATGTCACTATCAAAATCATATCCCTGATTATCAATTTATTTGATTACTTTTTGGGTAATAACCACTAGTTTTCCATGAGGTTCAGTTCTCCAATACTTGCCTTGAAAACCTCTGGTTATACTACCTAAGTAAATAGGGTAATTTTTTTAGTTTTTAATTTATTTTTATTCTTCTATTTTTTATTAGCATAAACATGTTTAAGGTTTTAGTATTGATAACATATTAGGATGAAATTCCAATCATATGGGTAGGCTCTTAAATTTTGAAAATTCACTACCCAATCCATAAGGGTTTTGTTAATTTTTGAAATGATATGTAACATGCAAACCACACTAGTTTAGACCATCTTGGCCACTTCTTTTTATAGTGGGTCCTTGTGCCATTGGCCTAAATATATCCAACCTTATGTAAGGTCATCCATCACAATACAAATTGAAGTGAACTTAATTTCAAATCTTTTATGAAACGTTGTTAAATTAATTTTCAAATTTGAAAGTCATTTAAAATTCAATAATTCTTGTTCCATTGATCTAAAAATTATTAAATGATGAACATGCACATTGTTTTGTTGAAGGTTTTTTTGGTAATACCAAAAAATGTCATAACCTTAGCTTTGGGTTCATAACCAAAGCAAGGGCTTACAAATATGTGCATAAAAAATAAAGTTCAAAAGTTACATTTCATGCTTTCAAGAGTGATAAAGGTGTGAGGGAATGAACTCACACACTTCGAAATGAGCTCCCACTTTGGGAGTTGGAGTCTCAATGGACTTTCAAATTTTTTAAGAATGATTTTAGGGGTCAAAATTCATTGAATTGAAGAATTCCTTATACCATTGGAAAGCTCTTGAAACGTAGATGTCTAAAATGAGTTTTCATGTCCCATTTGAATACTTAAAACACAAGTTATGGTCGAAAGAAAGGTTAGGAATCAAAGTGTCAATTTGATTCTCGACCATTAAAAGTCGAAAATCATTGATTTATTTGTGTGTAGGTGACGTGTCACATATTGTTGGAAATTTTTTAACAAGGGCTAGAACTTTTCTTAGACCTCATTTCAATCTGAGGTTTGCACAAAAAGTTATGAGTTTCCAAAGTTGCGAAAATGTTAATTTCAAGAATTTTGGGATTCCCAACTTGGGAGTCCTGGGACAAAATGACATTTGGGTGCAGGCCTTGTGGTTAGGCACAAAGAATACTATAAGGGGGAAGGTGGTGACTTCCCCCAAATTTGGGCCGTGGTGAGTCTTGTGAATTTGTGTATGCATGTGACTCGCCTGTGCACCAAAATTCCTTCAACCACGCACTAACCAACTTGTTGTTTGGTCTATGCAAATTCATGTGAATAATTGACTTGCTTGTCATTTGTCTTAGTCCCCATCTTAAAGCTCCAACATGGCTCTCTACCCCTGAAGTGCTATGAAATAAAGTACGTACCCCTAACTTTTTTTTCCATTGTTTCCACATTAGGACTTGCATTTGAATCTTTCAAGGACTATTGGGGGTGCGTTAAAAAGTGAATCAAGGAATCCACAATTTCACCATATCCAAACAAAATAAACACCTATTTTAATATATAAATATTCAATTATTATGCATAAAGGTCAATTTTGAAATGCCTTTTTTGATACCCAAATAGAGAACCACTAATATAGTGTAAAGGTAAGGTTTTAGGTGAAACTTATCTTCCAAAATAATTTTCATCCCACCTACATTCCCACAATTACAAATTCACACTAGTTGAATTCAAGTTTTTAAAAAAAGTTAAAATTTGAAAATTGTAACCAAATGAAATATGAAACTCAAAAGTTCAATGTTGGCATGAAACATGGAAGGGTATGAATTAGTGTTTAGTTTTCATCAAGGGAATATTATAATAGAAAAAGTAAGGCATAACACCAAAAGTCATCATAAACACTTATAGAACCACTAAAGATTTGCATATGAAACCAATTCAATAATTACAATACTTCCAAAAAAATTCATAAATGAATGCTTTGATCTATTTAGTTGCAAACCTTAATTTAATGGCATAAGATGGATACAAAATTTCTAGATCTCCTTTCAGTGGATTGTCATGATCTTCTAATGTGGCATAAAATATATGCAATACTTTAAAACATGAAATTCCACATGGAGTTCCCATTGGGCTTACAACAAACTCATAACAACCCATATTGATTCTTCTACTGCAACAATTTGGGAGACACTAACAAGTAGAACATCCCAAACACCCAATAACTCCAATAATTTATCTCTCTTATGTCCTTGGTACCCTTCCAATGGCCAACACTTGTGTTCAAAGCTCCTAAATTCTAGTTATTCAATCTCCCAATGCATGCACAAAATTGCAGGTCAAACATACAACCAAACATACTCGACATGGACAACAAATGCCACAAATAGATCAGCCCATTTTTGTTCCATATACATTTCTACAAAGTCTTCTAACTCCATTTACCTGATCATCAAATCTCCTGTGCAATGGGGATTAAGGAGATTAATGCTTAGGAAGATAACATTTTGCACTAGGGCATTCTTCTCTTCAATGTGGCTACAACATCAATCACAACCAAAACATCAATCTTACTTTAAACCACAAAGATGCAAATTGGATGCTCAATTTCTCAAAGATTAACTACTTATCCAAGTTGTCCACCAGCCTTGTTCCATCCTAAGTGCCAATTGCAATCACACACAAGAAACACGAACAACAAAAGAAAAAACACAAAGATGCAAATTGAATCCTCAACTTCTCAAAGATCAATTACTTATTCCAATTGTCCATTAGCCTTATTCCATCCTAAGCACCAACTAAAACCACACACAAGAAAAACAAACAACAAGCTAAGTCGATCCCAAAAACATCCCTCCTTCATAAATCAGCACTATCAACGTCACAACCTCCACAAATTGTAACATGCTCTAGTGAATGATAAAAGACAAAACAAAAGATCATTTCTAACACTTAGACAAAGACAAGCAAATCCTTTTCACACCACAAACCCTAAAAGAGTAACCAAAAACAATTCCAAGCTACAGGGTCTCCATTTGTCTTTAAACCTATTTCAGACCCAGTAAGTTGATAATGAATAAACTACTCTCGGACATTTTTGATAACTGGCCATTTTGTCACTAACTGACCAACACTGTTTCCTTGATCTTTCAATATGCAGTGGGGAGGATCTATGTGACATTAGAATTATCTCTTAGACTTGCAAAGAAGAAGGTTGTTGCTACTTCTGCTAAACTTTACATTTGTACTGGGACCTGCCTGGTACAAATTTGCTTGTCTTGAGTTCCCAATGCTTCAGTCCTCCATTCCTTAGGGTTTGGTAGGGGCACAATCCAGTCCCCCTCCAGAGGATGCATGGGCTAGTTTTGGCAGTTAATAAAATGCTTTGATTCCAGAAGAAGCTTGCAACGCTTACGCTTAGGTGCCCAGGTAGTTGAATGTGACAAATTATAAAATTTCTCTAGTTTAGCAGAATAAGCAACAACCTTCTTCTTGGTGCACATCATATTACCATAGCCACCCCAGATGGGGGGGGTGGTGGCCCCTAATGATGATGTACTATAACCATCAACTCTTGAAAACAATCCTCAACAAGAGATGATGCTCCTTTACATCAGCTTCACAAAGATCCTGGACAAGTCACATATGAAATCCTAATTGTCAATTTTCTCCCTTTATTGATGTTTTTGGCACTCGGGGTTTGGAGAAAGTGCGTGCTTGTGAGTTAATTCGAGCTTCTACAGTTCATGAACATCCATGCAAACCCACATTATGGATGTACTCTTGTTCTAATTCTGGAGGATGGGTTTTCTCTGATTGATTCCGATTGAGAGACATCACTCATAGCATGCAAGAATATCAAACAAATCTCTTATGTGCAAAATTATGAGTAGGGTTAAGCGGCCGGCTGAGGGCTTTACTTAACAAAACGACCTGCTTTCATTTTTATTTTTCCTTGTGATCCCTGGTTGATATCATGGCAAAAAAACCCCCCAAAAATGAGGTTATTTTGAAAAATGGAATACTCACTCTAGAATGGCCCCTCAAACTGCAGACAAAAATAATATGCTGGGTAACGTGCTCTCCAATTACACATTGAAATGTGAGGATCACATTTTTTGCAAAAAATGCCTTAGAATGTATCCTCCAATTTTTCAAGAGTATCCTCCAAACAATCCTAAAACACTAAACATGTTTTCTGTTAAAAAAAGAAGAAAGGAATAACTGGAAATAATTTTTTTCTAAAAATAAAATAAATAAAATCCTACAATCAGGGTATAATAAAATCAATAAAATCAGCGGTTCTCAATTGGAGAATCAACCTTCATGCATAAACAAATTGGTTATTACCCAAAGACAATCAGAAAATTGATAACAAGGTTATGAAGCCGGCAGTGAAATTGATAACCGGCGGGTCCATTTTTCTAATTTGGAAAAAACTAGCATTGGTCTTTGCAATGGCTGGTCAAATTTATGCTTGGTTGGTTTTAGGAACCAGGCAGGGTTTGGAAGTCTGCACTTGGGAGTTGGGAACCTTTCTTCTCCTTGGTCATTCAACCCATTTAATTGAGTCAGCTAACCAGGGCTACAAGCAAGTTCCAGGCTTAAAGAAGTTAAGTTAAGCAGGTTGCTGATCTAGGGTACTAAATATTGATGGCAGATACTTAAGGTAGTAGTAGTCTTGTATTTATTTTGAGTTTGTTGGGATCATATTAAATGAGGTTGCATGGGAAGGGGAATCCATGTCTTTCATTACAACAGCTGTTGGTTACTGAGTACAATTGAAGTGCTATGAAATGTGATCTCCCCATGCAAGTAGTACCTTACCTTGGCAGCTTCAAAACATTAATTATATTAGTTGTAGAAATGTTGAAATTTTCCAAAAAATTCTAAAGAACAAAAATTTTGTGAATTGAAAGTTGAGAATACTTTGGGATATTCTATATTTTGTCATGGAATCTTCAAAATTCATTAATTATTGAAGCTGGCCTTGTACTAGGGTATGATATTTGGTACAAGTCAAAATAGCTCTAGCAAATTAAAGGAATGTTTTTGAATTGCAAATAAAACAGCAAGATGTTAATTTGTTTAAAGTTGTTTAGAAAATTGATTGCCTATGATAGAGAGAAGTGCAAGAAGCACAGAGGAGGAAATTTAACCCATTGATGGCAGATTATTTCTTTAAAAAATTGGGTGCTGGTTAGGTTATAAATATCCATATCTAAAAAATTCGAGCGCCAAGTAGGTTATCAATACTTTTTTTGTAATAACCATTGGTTAACCAAAAAGGTTTTCAAATACTCGGTTCATAACCTCTGGTTTATACATCGGTTATAGGGTTTTTAAAAGTTCAAATTAATTTTTTTTCTTTGTTTTTCTATCATTATTTTTTTACTGTTTATGATAACCTAGTTGGATGATAACTAGGTCACCTGGGTAGGTTATTGAACTTTGAAAGTTTGATACCAAGCAATTATGTTATTAACCCATTATTAAAAAGATCAATAACCAACTGGTAGGTTATTAATAATCAGATTGATAACTGGGTCAAAACTCAATAAGTGACCAATACTGGAAATAACTCCTTTAACCAAGAACTTCCTTTTGCTACACATGTGAACTTTGAAAATATTGTTGCAAACAATTTCATTCATAGTTTCAGCTTTTGACATATCAAAGACTTAAAATGAATCTGAAATTTTGGATGTTAGACGAAAGCCCTCCTAATCCCAGCACCCTCAACAATTTTGTATTTTTTAATGTTTTGTGCCAATTTTATGATGTTGCTTGAGTCGCAATCATCCATAAGAATGTTTAGCCAAATTTGACAATATTCAAAATACAAATGTAAAAAAATCTTAATTACCCTTTCATGTTGTAGGCAATGGTGAAATTTTTTTGTGATTAAAAAAAAAAAAAAAGGAGTTTGTGATACAATATTTCTTTTTCAAAATATTTTTCACATTATGGTGAAAAAATATCATGAAAAAGAAAAAAATAGAATTATTTTTTTCCCCAACCCCCTTGACAATCAGAGGAGTTTGACAATAGTCAGAGAGATGGCCTCACAGATGGTAGTTTGCATCAGTGTTGGTCTGGCTTATAGGCTTATGTACAATATCGGCATTAAGACTCTAGGCTAGTATGACATGAGGCAACACCCCTACCAGGACAACACTCGTTTGTAGTTTGTAGTTCTATGGCACCCACTCTTGATTCCTTTAGCTTGGCAAAATTTTATGAAGATTCCGTATGAAGGTCAAAACTCCAGAATGTGTCAAAAAAAAATCCTCAAAATGGCAGAAAAGAATCATTACGAAACCCCAAAAACCTTACCTACTCTGACTCAACTTCAAAGCTCAACAACTTCTTCCCCAAGGTTCATGTCGAATTGGGTTCATGTTAAAATTCAACTAGTCAAGTTGGAGACCGGAAACAAGAGAAGAAAACTCATATGACATAATAGTAAAATCCGCACAGTACCCCACTTTAGTCTCGTAGTTAGTCCTCATTATTTATCTCATGCTTCTAGTTTTGGCCCCCATGCAAAGATCTATGTGAAAATTTATTATGATAGTTTAGGATTTGAGGTTTAAACCCCAAACTCTAACTAGCAGCGGAACATGGCCAAGAAGGTTAGAAGGTTCCAACAACATCTTTTTGCAATTATAACTTATAACAGTAAAAGAAAAACTTGCAGCTGATGAGGAGTATGACAAACTCCATTGCTTTTATATCACAGTAGAACATGTTGCATGCAGCAGCCAAAGCACCCCTGACAAAAGCAATTGTAGTCTAGGGTTTTTTTTTCCATTTTGCAATGCAGCAATCTGCAAGAGGAATTAGCCAAATCTGGCTAGATCTTCCTTTATTCGATGACCAATTTGGCTACATCTCAAAATTTGAAAAAAAATTTTAAAAATCCTTGTGCTAATACAATAACAAAAGATTAGAATAACTTACAGAGAAGCTGATCAGATAGAAAATTTCCCATAACTGGATTGCTATCATGACACTGAATAAAAATTAACTCCTCTGCTACAGAACTGGAAATTGGATTACTTGAGTCTTGTAGTACAACTGCAAAAGAAATTGGTGATCAAATATAAAAAGTTTCTGAAAACTCCTTTACAATTCCTTCACTATTAATCTTCTATTAAAGTTATCCATAAAGTGATACTGTCATTGGTCCCTAGTTTGACTGTCTAACTGCCTAATCCCTTTTCCATCCCCAACTTGAGTGTAAAAGAAAGTGGGGAAAATTGCAGACTGGATCATGAAAAAGGGAATCAGTTCAAAAAAATTGTGAACAGAAACCAAAAAGGAAAATCCAAAACCTAGTGGTGAAACACGTGTGAGGACTAGTGCAGTTGAGAAAACCAGTTTGGTCCCCAATTCTGTTCCTTATGTACTATTTTCATCCTGACTTTTGATTTCGTCCCCAATTTCATTAGTGCCAGTTTCCTGAAGTTTGGGATACTTTACAGAATAACTCTATTATGTAGGGGGCGTGTAACTTGATGGGAAGCAAGACCAAGAGCCATGACCCATCAGATTGAAAAGTAGTTTGGTGCTCCAAGCACTTAACTGCAGTAAGGATCCATGGTTAGAAGTTTAAAACTAGGGATGAACTCTTTTTGAGGATTCTTTTATTATCTGGGCATTTAAGGTTCAAAGGAGGAACCAACTTAGGTGACCGAGAAGGTGCACAGTCCATTTAAAAATCATATACCTTAGTTGTTTCGATGATGACAAGAGACTCCATACCAGAGGTTTGTGTGCCGACCATCTAGTGTGATTATTAACAAGCTCATGATTTTGTCACAACAAAGATGTGCACTAGTGTTTTCTCTAAGGATCTTGGTGGCAACTGCTTAGCTCAGATAGCATCTGAAAACATACATGTTAGGGCACTTGTACCAATGACTAAAAACAAGTAAAGTACTTGGAGAAAGTTCCTAGTGTATTTGGAGTGCACCTTATATCTATGAATATCTCTTTTAGAAAATCTTACACTCACACATTAGGAATAGGAGGCAAATTGTGCCTATTCTTGTAGGTGTAAGCTCCCAGTGGAGGGTAAAGCTTGAGGGGGTGGGCTTTACTAAAGAAAGGGCCCCTCAAGTAGTGCTGAGCATGGGCCTGAATCCAATAAAGCTCACTCCCTTGGACTTTACAAAATGTAAAAATTGATGAAGGTTATTTTGGTTTTTTATTTTGTTACTCAGCATGTGTCTAATGAGTACCCACTGGGTATCATGGGGAAAAAATGAATGCAAGGCATTTTGAAAAACAAAACACCCATAGGTGTGTGTGCTTCGTTTCTACAAATGCCTTACAAGTTTTTATGTTCTATAAGTGTGCCCCCAAATACACTAGAAAAGTTTTAAAAAAGATTTGACGTGTAAGAATTGGCACCTTGTGATTTACATATGTTTTAGGTTCATGACAACATTTGCTTCGATGATGGGTAAACCCTGGAGTGGGGGCACTCCCAAAATGTGAGGCCTATGACCAGGCATTCATGGTGCTTTACCCTACACATAACTTATGTTGGAGTGTGTGGTGAGTATGACAAAAGAGGAGGCCTGTTCTCTAACCTGATGGTGATTTTCCCTCAAAATTTGTGCCTAATGCTCAGGAGATTCATTTAATGGGAAGAATTTAGCAACAAATTGGGTCACTGATTTGGATTAAAATAATGCTTGAATTTTATGTTTCATGGCCACAGAGTCATTTTATGGGAGGAATTTGACCACAATTCATCACTAATTTGCCTCAAAATAACTCTAAACTCTCGAATTTTGAGTGTAGTAGTTGCCAGATTCATTTCTGGAGAGGAATTTGATGACATTTTGCCACTAATTAACCTAAACTAACCCTCAAATTTTGTGTGCAATGGCCATTGGGCTCATTCCAAGGGGAGCAGTTTGGCAACAATTTGCCACTAATTTTTTCCTAAGAAATAACCCTCAATTTCTGTGTCTAGTGATCGTTGCCAGTTTGACTTTGTGGGAGGAATTGGGTAACAAATTGGATCACTAATTTGCATAAAAAATAACCCTCAAGTTCTGTGTGTAATGGTCACACCACATTCATGTTCAGGGAGGAATTTGGAGAGACTTTGTCACTAATTGTCACAAAATAAACCCTCCATGGTTGGGTGTAATATGGTCACCAAATTCATTTCACAGGAGGAATTTGGCAACACTTGGGCACTAAATTGCTTCAAAATAACCTCAAATTCTGTGTGCAACAGTCACACACAATACTCATTTCATGGGAAAAATTTGGCTACATTTTGTCACTAAATAACTGAATTTTGTGACAATGGTCAGCGGATTCATTCCATGGGAGGAATTTGGCTACAAAATTGGGTCACTAAGTGCCATCCTCTCTGAGAAAGCAATTTGACTGGGGGTAAAGCACCCTCCACCCACATCAACAATTTGTTTTAGGCATATTTTCTGTCACTTGGACTCATCATACAAAGGATTTTTGTGAAAAGAATGTCAAAAGAGATTTGGAGGGAAAAAAATAAAATCTGAAATCGCCATATTTTAGACAATGTAGGTTCCAACAGGTGGCCAAAATATAGCATGATTCTTTAAGTTTTTCTACTTTAATTCCTGTCTGACCTGTAGCCAAATTTGGCTAATTCCATTTGCAGGTGATCGCAGTGTGGCTTAGTGATTTTGTTTTGATGAATTTTTCGTCATTTTGTGAAAATATTTTGAACAAAGAATATTCCACTACAAATTCCCTGGTTTAGAAAAAAAAATTGTGAAATAATGAAAAAAATCCCCAAAAATCACCAAATTTTGTTACACATGAAAGGGTGCTTAAGATTGTCTACTTTCATATTTTGAATAGTGCCAAATTTCCCTAAATATACGTATGGAAGATCGTCACCAGCATTTTCTTTGAGGCGAATTTTGCCATTTGGCTTTTTTTTCATTAAAAAAATTGTCAAAAAGTTCCTTTTTGCAGAAAACTCGCCAGAAATGGACATATAACGCCCTATTTTAACACAATCTTCAAGAAAAATAGCCAATATAGAAAAAAAATTTACTAAATTTCTACTTTCATAGCCGTACCATAGCCAAACGTGGCTAAATTTCCTTGTGAATGATAGACAGTGTGGCAACATAACAAAATTGAAAAAACAAAAACCTAAAAAGTAATTTTAAAATAAAAATTATAAAAAATAAAAATTAAAGAAAAAACCGCTGGGTCCACATAGAGTCTACATATGTAGAGGAGAAAAATTCGACAGACCGGTTCTTTAAAGGTCTGTTTAATGCGGCAGTGGTTTCCACAGGGGCGGCCAGCTGACACAGTAAGAGTATTGTACCCTGAACAAAGAGAGGCTGCGCTGTCTGATGTGTGTGTCGTGCAGCGCAGTAAATGGAGTCGGGTAAAGTAGAGTAGCCCACCCATCATTTCCTGCACACAAATGCGGCCAAACTTGAGCACTCCATCATTGCTGTAAGGCCCAACAAATCATCATGCTTCCTGCACCAGTACTAGTACATACATATTTCCATGCCCCCCATACTACTAATAATAATAATATGTGATTCTGCCCCACTTCCAGCCTCCTCCATCTCTACTCAGGGAGGATGGAGCTTTGCCAAAAAAAAAAAAAAAAAAACCCCATGCATGGTTGTCGCACTAGTTTCCAGTTTTGGCGGGTATTAAACACCCCCGGCGAGTATCAAGGCGGTTCTTAGGGGTGCCCGACCGTGGTGCTCCCAACAAATCAAAATATCCGGGCTTTTTTTTTTAGTTTCTGGTGGACAGTACTACAAGAAACTGCCCCAAACCCCGCTGGATATCATGGCGGTACTTAGGGCACTCCACCTTGGCTCCCTGGGGACAATCAAAATACCTTGTGGCTTTTCCGAGGTTCGGGTGCTGGGCGGGTGTTAGAAGCTGCACCCTCAGCCTCACCGGGTATCAGGGCGGTTCTCAGGCACACGACTGTGGTGCTCCGAAAAGAATCAAATACCTGGCTGGCTGGCTAGCTACGATTTTTTTTTTCAACTAAAGCACGGTTTGCAAAAATTGTTGGAAAAGTAAAATATCCACCTGGAAAACCACTGGTTCTATCCCAAAAACCGGTGGGTCTTTTTGAAAACAATGAAACCTGGATCAAGTGGCTATTATATTCTGATTTTGTTTTCAAAACCCAGAACTGGCAGTTCTCTGATTACCAAATGTTCTTGCAAACGGGAAGAAGAAGCAGCAGCCAGCAGGTGTTTGCAAAATCAAAGTTTTCAAAACCTAGAATTGACAGTTCTCTGATACAGAAAAATGTTCCTAAGAACCAATGAAATTAGCAAAATCAAAACCCGTATCAGCAAAATCAAATTTGATTCTGATTTTTCTTCAAAACCCAGAACTGGCAGTTCTCTCAGTTTCGGAAATGGTCTTCAAAAGAGAAACCAGTGAGTATTAGCAAAATCAAACTTGATTCCAAATTTTCTTTAAAGAACCGGCGGATCTATTATTGGGAAGTGATTGTTCAAAACTGGGAAACGGAGGATATGATCAAAAATCAAACACCCGACCAACACTTCTCAAAAGTTTCATGCCTGGGATGATGGATGGATGGGTGGATGGATGGCAGTTCTCTGATTCAGAAATGGTCTTTAAAAAAGAAACTGATGGGTATTAGCAAAATCAAACCTGATTCCAAGTTTTCTCCACAATAAAGAGCCGGCGGTTCTATTATTCAGAAATGCTCTTTGAAAGTGAGACCGGCGGGTACTAGCAAAAACAAATGCCCAACCAACACTGCTTCAAAAGTCTATGCCTGGGATGATGGATGGATGGATGGATCTGCCTCCTTCATCTTCTTAGGGAAGAGCTTATGAGCAATTGCTGGAGTATTATACCCATCACAAGCTTCCTTCCTGCTTTACTTGTGGCTGTGTCTTGCACATTTGCAGAGTATAATATCCATCACAAGCTTCTTTCCTGCTTGTTTTGTACTTACTTTAATTGGCAGTTTTAGTTGCTGTTCTGCTGCTGCTACTGCTATTACAGCCAGCAATTGGAATTTCCTTTTGCTCATCAAATTGGACCAAATATTGTTGGTAACTTGCCATTTGCAACAAAGGCTGAACTACTCATGATGCTCAGTGAGTACTATAGATGTGATCTGCAAACTCTCTTAAAGGAAGTGCCCTTGAAGTGCTCTTCATGAATGGGTTTTTCTTGTTTTCTTCTCCTTTTAGGTGAATTTCTCTGGTAGAAGTTTGTTGTGTGTTGGAGGGCTATTGAGGAATTTTTTCATTTGGTCAGTTTTGATTGTTATGTGATTGTTCTGCAAGTGGAAGAACCTGTTTTTTTCTCTTCTCTTTAAAGAATTTGTTTTGAATTTTTTTTTAATGTGGGTGCTTGATTTGGGGATTGATCAAGTGCAAGTGGAGGGAGATTTAGGAAAATTTTTGTGTGCATTTTAAGTTTTTGTACAGTGAGTGAGAGACTTGGGTTTGATGTTTTTTGAGCTGCTGTGAGAAGAGATTTGGAGAAGAGGAAGAAAGACTAGCAGGGAGTTGATAAATTCCATGGGGAAGAGATTTGGAAGCTCTGTGAGGAGGAGAGGAGGAGAATGGCCACAACAAGATGGAGTGTTTTACTTGTCCATGACAGTAGTGGTGATGACAACATCGTTGCTGATAACAATGTCTACGTGTCCTGGCTACTACAGTGTGCAAGCTCAGCAGCTGCAGCTCCATCCAGTTGATTTGGGAGTGTTGCAAGCAGTGAAGGAGAGCATGTGGGATCTTCCTGGAGGCACCTTCTTCAGCTCATGGCAGTTCAACTTCTCCAACTCCACAACAGATGATAATCCTTGTGTGTCATTCAGTGGAGTACAATGCGTGAATGTGGATGGTTTCAACAGAGTGAACAATCTGTGGCTGGGTCCACAGACAGCCGGATCTCCAGGCCTGACAGGCAGTCTGAGCCCTCTTTTGGGTAGCTTGAATTTCTTGTCCGAGCTCACAATCTCCTCGGGTTCTGTTCGAGGAACAATCCCGGAGTCCTTGGGGAATTTGCTGAGCTTGCAAATGTTTTCATGTTCGGAGAATCGTCTCTCCGGAAGCATTCCCAGCAGCTTTGTGAACCTCAAGAGTTTGCAGATTCTGCAGCTGGGGATGAACTCCTTGGATGGATCGGTTCCTTGGGAGCTTGGACAACTACCTTCTCTCAAAGTGTTGGTTTTGTCTGACAACAAGCTTTCTGGACCCATTCCTTTGTTTTCCCCTAATGTTCCGCTTGTGCACCTGGAGCTTAGGAACAACTTCTTCTCTGGCGGGCTTCCCATGACTCTTCCTTCCTCTCTGCAATACCTTTCTCTCAAGAAAAATTGTCTCACAGGATGGTTGGGCAGCGGGGGGCTTATGAGCAGTAGTCTGAGCAGCAGCTTGAGTTACTTGGATTTGAGCTACAATCAGTTCACAGGTGTGATTCCTAGTGTGCTCTTCACATTCCCACTCACCTTCCTGCTACTGAATCACAACCAGTTCACAGAGGGACTGAGCCTCACTGCACCCATCAACACAGGATCAGTGGTGGATCTCAGCTACAATCATCTTCAAGGACCCATTCCCTCCTTCCTTTCAACCGCACAAAGCTTGTTCCTGAATAACAACTTCTTTGTGGGTGCCATCTCTCAGGTGAGTGAGTCAGGAGTGCAGTTCTGAGTTCCCCCAATTTTGTTCAGCTTAGAACTTCTGAGAGCTTGATTTGATTGCTTGTGGCATCCATCAATCAATGACAGAGCATCTGTGGACAGTGGTGCTCAGCATGTGATCCTGCAAAAATATTTCTCACATCCAAGTTTTAGTTATCTGGTTCTTTTCCAAGCTCACCCATAAAACTAAAAAACTGGGACTGCAAATAGGTGGGAGACTACTAATAGCAAAGCACCTAGACCAATCATTATGACTGGCCAATTAGAAAGAAGCAGGGAGCAGCAATCAGATCATATTTAGCACACTCTTCTTTGGCAGGTGTTAGGCTTTGATGTGCCTTTTACCAGCCTCAGCAAACTGTGCAAAAATGCTGGGCTGAAACCATTTTGCTGAGCCAAACCAGCATGTTTTAACTTAACTTCATTCAACTTTAATTTGCAAGGTCACATACTGAGCACATACCGATGGAGTTGCTCTTACATCAATGCTTTCAAGATTGCTTGCTTGCTTTCTTTCTTTTTGAAGAATTTTTGTTTTTTTTATGGTGGTGCTCAGATTGTATTATGTCCACTTACATGTTTTTTTTCGATTGGGCATGGATGGGTTGCATTGCAGGACTTTGTAAGCCACATGGAAGCTGCAACTCTTCAATCCCTGTACCTGCAACACAATTACCTCACTGACTTTGGCTCCCTGTCGAGTTCTGTTCTTCCCAGCAATGTGGCTTTCTGTGTGCAGTATAACTGCATGCTGCCACCTCCACAATCTCTGTGTCCTGAAAAAAATGCAGGGATAGAAGCCATATCTCGCCCTGCTAATGAATGTGCCACAGTTCTCAGATCCAATTCACCTTAGCCCTCAAATAGCTACACTGGGGCTGCCGTCCATAAGTCATCCATAAAGAGACATCATGGAAGCTGATGTGGTAGCATGAATTACCACCCATCTGTTAGCGCATCAGTGAGAGAGAGAGAACACAGGTCAGCTGCTCCAATTTTGTGTACATAGATAGCAGTTTTGTGTTTTGTTCCTCTGGACTCTCTGCAAGGATGCAATGAATGTCCACCACCTGTGATTTCTTCCTTGCTTCTTGGAACATGATTTAAGATCTTCAAGAAACTGGACAAGATCCAGAGCCAAGTTGCAGCTCTCCATGAGTCTTGCAAAACAGCTACAAGAAATTTATGTGTTGCAATGATGAAATTTTGCATGGAGAATTTTGTTTAGTAGAATTTTTTAGCTCACTGGAAAAAGTGATTTCTAGGTCACAGGATTTAAACCAAAAACCTAATCTAAATAGCTTTTGCTGCTGCTTTCATGTCATTTGTTATTCTACCAGACTTCACATTCTGGTCACAACATTTGTTTGGACAAATTTTGAACCTTTTTTTTTCCTCCCAAAGATGGAACATTTGGGTGTTTGCTTTGAGTAATTTGAAATTCTCAAACTGGACACTTTGGTTTCAAACTTTGAAGATGAATACTAGAAAGGCTGCAGAGTTCCAACCATTGCTGACCGGTTCACTAAGTTGTTCCCATTGTAGCTAGATTTACACTGATGACTAAGGTGTAGAAACCGAGGGTTTTCAGTTGCACAACCCTTGCAAACATGGGATCCATGAGACATCTTTCAACTGGCATGACACCTAAACTCTGCAACCCTAATTAGAAACCATCTGTAGATTCCATGAATAGCACATCTGAGAGATTGCAGAGAAAGATTGCATTTAAAACCCAAGAACAAAATGCTTTGATAAACCCTCTCACTTGCATTGAAAACACAAGAAAAGCACTTTGCTGGTATGCTCTTTGCTTGGAGTGAAAATTCGAGAAAATCACTATGATGGTACCCTCTTGCTCACATTGAAAACTGAAGAAATGTGACCCAAATGTCAACACCTTGTGCCCTGTTGTTACAACACTTTTGGTGGTAGTTCTCTAGAAATTAAACAACTCTTGAGAGTGCTAAACAACCGAAATCTTCACATGAGTATTAAGTACCTTACACTTCATTCATAGGTCAGAAAAAGCTGTGAAGCATAGTTCTCACATTCTATGATTGAAATGAATGTCACCAAAGTGCAAAAAATGTGATGAGGATACATGAATATGGTCCCAATAGAAGAGGACTTTGACCCCAAACCTACAGATGAATACACAAAACATACCTACCAGCAAGCAGATCAGCTAGCTCTGGATTTCATGAGAATGGATCTCCTCACATCATTGCAACCATGTGCAATTGGGTAGGTCAAAGAACATTTTCACTCTCTTTCATTAAACATCCATATTCAAACTCTTCAATTAGATTCTTGGAAGCCTTTTTATGGGATTACATCAACTCTGAAAGTGAACATATTCAATTGTGTTTACATATTGTATTTAGTAGTTCCTGGAAGCCTTTTAAGGGATTACATCAACTCTGAAAGTGGACATATTCAATTGTGTTTATATGTTGTATATAATAGTTCCAATTAACAATTAATCATTTTAGTGGAATTCATTTCCAATAATATAATCCAATCTTAAGTCTTCCCTACCATGGTTGTATTAATGAATAATCCTTCCTGTGGTTTATTTAGAATTTTGCAGTCATCCATATGAAGATTCAACCAAACTGATGTTCATCCAAAGGAATTTAGCCAAATCTGGCTAGATATGAAAGTACAAAACTTTAATCTACAATTTAGATTTTTGGCTTCTTGGAACCAAATATTAAAAACTAGTGACTATTAATTTACTTCAAGAGATTGAGACCCCCAAAAATCACTTCATTTTCCCATTTTACTAGCAATAACTTTTATTTCACCTTTTGACAATATTTCGATAGTAAAAAAAAGGTTGAGTCCCTTTAACATTTAAATGTCACAAAATTAAAGGAGGAAGCCAATTTTGTTTCACTCCTCTTTTTATAATTTAGGGTAGATGTCCATGACATACCAAAGGTTTTTAAGTCCTTGGGGTATTCAAGGACATTTAAAGGCCTCTTAAGTCATTGGTAAAATTTACCATTTTTCATGTTTGTTCAACTACTCCTTTGACAAGTGGATTCTAGTAGAAGTTTAGACCAATTTCATAATATTTCTGATCAATTTCTAAATCCATCTCAATCAAGTTCAATTGATGCCAATGATTTTCACTACTTATAGCTTTTTCTTGAATCTTCCTATCTGATTTCTCTTTAAGAAACCAACAATTTCACTAATTCTTTGTTTTACAAGCAACTTAGTTTGCACAAGGATCGTATGTCATCCTCAATGCTTTGTCCTTGTATATATTACCACATAGATGCAACTTTTCATACTAAAATCATACATGTGATACTCAATGAAAGATATAGTAATCTAGACATTAGTAATAGATGTTATGGTTTCCCTCATGAGATAGTTCATGGCATTGCAAAGGCTTTTGAGGAAGATGGTCACCAAACCCCAAAGGCAAAGGGAGGAAATTGTTTTACAATTCTTGGGGAAGAACATTTCTAATGGCTATGAAAGCAACATGATGTTGATCCAAATGTAATAATTGAAAATCTTCATTGATGTTTGAATCATGTATATATTTTCCCTCATTTTGTTTATGTAATTGTTGTATTTTGAATTGTTAAAAGTTAAGTTGAATATATACTCAAGGTGATGCATTATGTGCTAGAAGATTACAATTTTGACAAACATCTTATTGAACATTTGTCATGATGTCAAAGATTTTAAAGGTGACATGAAAATACAATTGATGGATGCAATGTATATTGATGAATTGGGCTTCTATTTGGGTTCAACCTTCATTTGATGCATTGTTTTGGAAGACCTTCTAGAGATAGAAGATGCTAATAAGTTTGTCTCACTCAAAAAAGTTAAAATATGTCTATAGTAGTTGTAGTTGGTCACAAGGGAATAATTACATATTATGTCACACTTGGTGCATTCAATGTCGATAAATTTGTAGAATTTGTTCAAAGACAAGTGATTCTTGATTGTGATAAGCAATGATTCATCTTATGGATAATGTCCTATTTCACAAGTCTTGTGAAATACAAGTTGTAAAAGAAGCTAGTCATGTTCACTTTCGTTTGCTAACATGTAATTGATTCTTAAATGTAGGCAAATTGGTTTTTGGGCATGTCAAAACTCGAGTTCAACGAAATGATCTTCAAAATAATGAAACTATCACAATGTGTAATCTACCATGGGAGATTTAGCACATGGTTGGATAAGAGAAGTGAATTGAAATTTTGGTATAATTAATCATGGGGAGCCATTAGACAATCATATACATGTACAATTTACTACAATAATATATTTGTAAAATATAATAAGACTACAAACAAAATTATCATTTTTTCTTCATGAAATTGGTTGGCTCCAATTGGGAACTTGATTGAAAATAATCAATAATTTAATTAGGTATTATTTTGAAACTAGATTAAGGTTTTAGTGAAATCCATTAGTCAAAGAAATATTTTCCATTTGGTTGAAGTTTCGCAATATTTAGACAATGAAATTAAAATGAAAAACTAAAATATTTGAATTAGTCATAGGCCCTTGTATTGATGATGGGAAAATGGGAATGTGGGAATAAATCACCATTACAAAATGTGGGTGTGGTTCATTAGTCCCTATTCATTAGACCAATGAATTCCTTGCATCCCCAATAGGTCCCATTCACTAGGATTAATAAATTCATTCAAAATTTAATGAAATCACTTGGTGTACATGGACACCTTTTGTTGTAATGAATGGAAAATAGGTCATTAGTGAAACTAAATTTCCCTTAAAGTGTCTCGCCATTTGTCTTATATTCCTATTAATGGACCATTATAGCTTGTAATTTCAATTGTTTTCATTGCCATGACCAACACTAATTTTGTATTTTTGGTGTCATGCAAGGTTGTCATGGCGTTTATGCGTTTGTCATGACATAACGGACACATCTAGACGTAGACACATTCCTACGTCACAATAATATAGGGTTAACCTAAGTCAACCTAGGTTAAAAGGACTATTGGGCTACTCGAGGCAGGCTTATGGGCAACCAAAACTGGGCCCATTTAAGTTGTTAAGCTTGTGGTGACCAAAATTTTTTCATCACCACACAATTGGTGATGGAATGCTTTCGGTTGCCACAAGTTTAATGGCCAAAATTTTTTTGTTGCCAATCGTGTGGTGATTGAATTTTTTTCAATCATCACACATATGTGGATCTAGGTTGTCTAATTGACAATGGATTGATCTCCACCATTGATTCAGTGACAAAATTTGGTCTGCCTAACAATAAAATGTAAAGCTTACATGTCGATTTTTACTTTCTTTTTTGAGGTGTGTGGGCTTTGTGTTATCTAACACCAACCATTGCCATATACCTTTGGAGGGAGGGGTGAAACATTTATGAGTTTGAATTTCAATATTACATTTACAATTGGTGTTAAATTTCAATTGTAGCCCTAAAGGTGGAGTTTGATCTTATTGTTGAATACATTAATTATATTAATCAAATGGCTTATTGTTATTACGTATAGTGTTTTATTGATGGAGGGAAGGCAAAATGTGTGGAGTCCATGGTATTTGATGCCAAATGACAATTTAGAAAAGGTGGAATGCAAGTTTTGTAACAATGTTATTTTGTTCCACAAGGATAGAATGCTCTTCCATTTGGGCTATTGATATGATGGTAATGAGTGAACTGGAGTTGTAGTGTGTTCAAAGGCACATCCATGAGTGAAAACATTATTTGCTTAATGTGGTGGACTTGTCCTTCCACCATTAAACAACATGGAAATACCAACCCATGTTTCGGATGGGTGAACAAAGGATGTGGCCATGGAAACGTCAAATCCTTCAATGGAAAGAAAATTTGTTTCAACATTTCAAATGGAAGGGGTTCAAAATTTCACCCCCCTTACAAACAACCGAGAAGGTCTTAAAAGATCCACAAATAACAACATTTGAACCTTTCGTAGGTTTCATTACTTGAGGGATTGAATTCGACCAAAAAATAAAATTTGGACAAGAAATGGGCAACTTTCTTTTATGAAGCAAACATCCTTTTCAATGTTGTGCAACACCTAACATTCATAGAAGATGTGAAAACAACCTTCGAATTTCAAACTTACTACAAACCCTTATCATACCATGGATTGTGCACAGATTTGTTAAAACAATCCAAGGTGAATGTGTCCAAATAGGTAACCAAGAAGACATGGGATTTAATTCACAAATATGGAGCAACCATTTGTTCTAATGGTTGGGACAATGTTGCATGGCATCCATTATTGAACGTAATGTTTGCTTATCTAAATGGCGATGTATTCATGTGTTCCATTGACACACCTAGAGAATGGAAGGATGCCCATTACATATGTAATGCATTGGGTGGATACATTAAAACCATTGGAATTAACAACATTGTACAAATTTGCACAAATAATGCTTCGAGCATGAAAAATGCAACTGACCTTCTAATCTATTTTTTTCAAGCCTTTATTTTCAAGGTTATGTTGCTCATTGTTTAGATTTGTTATTGGAAAATTGGGGAAAAGCAACATGAGCAAAATGAATTGTGAAAAAGGTGAAAGTTGTTTTTTTCACATGATAACACCATGTGCCACTAGTAATCTTTCGTCATTATGAGACCAACCTAATGCTGCTAAACCCCATTGAAACATGATTTGCAACAAATTTTTTAATGGTTGAAAGGTTGTTCAAGCTCAAATTTGCCATTGAACAAATTGTTGTTGATCATGATTGGACAAGTCTTGTCAATTCATTGCATGGTAGTCATCATCAGAAATTGCTCACCAAGATGAGAGTTGTTCAAGCCAACATAAAGAAGGACGAGTTTTGGGATACTTGTGCTAACTTTGTACATAGGGTGGAACCAGTCGTAATGTCATTAAAGGCATTTGATGGCAAATAACCTTGCATGGGGAAGGCACGGCTTATCATGAAAACATTGGAACGGCATGTTTTATCCTTATGAAATCTTCCATTTGAATTGCCATCAAACCTTGCAAATGTGATTGAAGATCAATTTTATCAAAGGTGAAAAATGTTGATGACTAATTTACATTATCCAAATACCCTTCTCAATGCATACTTGTTGGGTGAAGCTCCCCTAAATGATGATGCAAATGTGAAGGAGGCTTTAAATAAAATTATGTGAAAAATAGTTCAATGTACCCTAACCACCTATGCCTTAGCTTTAAGAGATTTTGTAGATTTTGTGGAAAATTGAAGTCCATTTTTTGACACCCCCCCAAATGAAGGACCTAAACTTGCTCCCACACGAATGGTGGGATTTTATTAAAGTTAATAAATGCACATTTGCACCCATCACTCATCACATTTTGGCATAAATGTGTTCCACATCATTGTGCAAGCAAAATTGAAATTGAAATTCATTTATCCATAGCAAAGTGCGAATTTGGTTAACATTGAATTGGGTGGAGGACCTAATGTACATATACACTAATAGCAAGTTCTTGCAAAAATGACATGGTGTTAACCCAATAGCATGATATGAAAAGAATATGAAAATTCAATGTCTGATATTGATGAAAGTGTAGATGAAAGCAATTCATCGAACGAGGACCCCACAACATCAAAGGAACCGAATGAAGATGAAGTCAAGCATGACCCCTTTGAATTCCTTGATGATGACAAGATTCCATTTTCAAAATTTTTGTCTAATCCAATGGTTTGGCAAGTTCAAGGGTTTAACAATGGTGATGCAAATTCAAACATGCCATTATTAGACGATGATGTTCAAGTGTTTAATGCACCCCCCTAGGTTGTACACGCTACAACAACCCCAAGTTAAGACACATTCATGTAATCAATGAGTTCCATGGAAATGGACCCCCCAATTAACATAAACACGCCATTCGCACGAAACATCATTCTGAAGCTGGACACACAATAGACATTAAATAACACTTTAAACATACAAATGGATTCACTCATTAATCCTCCTAATATTGTAATTGATGACATGGGGATATTGCATTAGAACCAAGTGTGGGCATACATATGATCACTAACACGAGTGCACCCCAAGTTGTGGATCCAAGTCCTTCAAGTCTTAAAATAACAAGATTGGAAAAATCAGCAAAAGGTGATTCAAATTTTGACCATGCACCAATCAACAAATACTTATGATGTCTAAGATGATGCACCCCCAAGCTCCTTAATGGATTCAAATGTGAGTCCAAATTGAAAACAACGGAAGAACAAGGAGTCGGGGCATGTTCCTTGGCTCATAGCACTTTGTGGGGGGGTAGAGGGGCGTGTTGGAATTCTGGGATAGGATTAGTAAGAGTGACAAGCATAAACTACTCATGCGGGTTTTCCAATGGTATAAATAATTCCTCAAGCCATTGGGTTTTGACCCTTGCAATCGCTCTCTGAACATTTGGGAGTCCATCGGAACTCCAACTCCCAAAGTGGAAGCTCCTTTGGGAATGTGAGGGTTCATTCCCTCACACTTTCGTTTAATCATGGGCTTCCTTCTTGGCCCGCAACCTTGCAAGCCCTTGCCTTGGTCGCAAACCTAAGGCTAGGGTTGCAACACAAGACCCCTAATATTTGAAGTTCTAGTGGGGTCAAGATTAGTCACTATGGCAACTTCCATGAATCATCTTCTACCACCTATTGAAGATTTGTCCACACATCGAATTATTCGAATGAAGAGGCCGACTATTCAAAAAATAATTTTTTTTGTAGGTGAACATATTTATGAACAACCACACATTGATTTTCGATATTGAGGGACAATGCCCCACCAAACAAATTGAAACAAAATGTTGGGGTTGAAATATCATCACAACCTTACATGGGATAAAAACTTGAAAAGTGGAGGAAGGGCCCAACAATGATGATGATGACAATGACATCAACATTCTTGATGAAATAATTGAAGCCCCAAATGATAGTTACTACCTTGAGCCTTGACCCCAACATCCAAATTATACCATTAGTCATCCTCCTAGGTCACAAATCACAAGGGCTTCACAACCATAAGCATTTGGCATTTTGCAATTTTTACACATAGGTTGAACATTATGTGCAAATCCACATGGTGGCATAAACATATTTTCTTCCAACTATATATTTCTTTGGTATTAAAATTATAACCATGTAGTTTGGGACCCTATTTCGAAATTGGTGTGTTTCATATAAAATAATTTCATATCCATAATTCAAATTAGAAACTTTCAATTTGAAGGGCACTTATAATGGTCCACAAGGGAAAAAGAAAGGAGTGTTTAGTTATAATTATTGTAATAAAGAAAAATGAAAATTTACAAAAAGAAATAATATTTTATTTATTCAAACTGAATCACTTGCAATATCTATAAAAAGATGAAACCCTGATAATACACCACCAAAATGGTGCTTCCATGAATTTTTAAATAGATCTTCAAGTGGCAAAGACGTTTGTTCCTACTTTTATTTGTGAATTCATCTGAAAGTTAACAAATGTCATATTGTGTCAAAATAATCTTGTGTGTCATAAACATGAAACTCTATTGGGATGTCCTTGTACAACAAGTCTTCAAGCAAATTGGAGACATTAAAACATAGACTTTTTCAAATGCGGATGGAAGATATTTGACATTAGTGCCATTGTGATCCTAAGCTATGAACACACTCTCCTTGTCCATTACACATTCTCAGTTCTGACATATAATGTCAATGGTATGTCCTTGTACAATAAGTCCTCTGGTCATCGAAAAATATCCACATCATATTGGCCTTCTTCCTAACTTGGGAAATATATGACATATGCCCTTTCATAGACCCAAGTCACGATGGTGTGGTTGTCCCATTTGCCAACTTGCTTGATTATATTCCTTCAATTTCATTGTTCAACATATTTCGTTTTGTGAAGAAAGTTGGAATTTAAAAATAACAAAAAAATGTGCATGGAGTACTTTGCACAATGACTTGCCCAAGGACAACGTTATGTTGCATTTTCCAGCAAATAAACTACATGTTGTCTACATAAGTGTGTGTGATTAGGGTGAAGCTAGGCACTTGCAAGAAATGATGCCATCATTGTATGTTTTGCAAAGGAGCAAGATGCCACCAATGCAAAAAAAATGCGTTGTTGGGTTGCCCCATAATTGTTTTTTGTTTATAACGAGTTAAGAATTGCAAATTCCCTTTGATGAAATGGCCAAACAACATGCCACAACTTTGAAATCTGAAGCATATTCGGTGAGCAAGTATGCAAATGTCATATGGGGTGGTGATTGGTCCATCAAAATATTTTGTGGACAATTCAACCAAGATGTCATTTGGGAAATTGATCCATCACATGTATGACCCAAATCCAAAAGCACAAATAATTGTTCAACATGTTGTGTGTACATTAATGGGGCCTCCATCCATTTGGACTGCATTTGAAGAAAGTTATTCAAGGCAACCATAAACAATTTGTAGTTGCTAGATATGGAATATGGTGTAATTTGCATGATCTTTCAAAAATGACATGTTTTGGACTTGTGGATTTTGTAAAACTCAATTTGTAAGTGAATCATGTTGTCATGTGTAATCGAATATGAGATTTGTGATCCATTTTCTTTACACATTTGAAATTTTTGTTCAGATCTATGCTTTATAATGATGATGAGTTTCTTGTAAACATAATATACAATGATCATATATAATTTTACACAAGTATTTGTGGTGATTGAAAATTTTCAATTGTTGTAGGCTTGGTGACTGAAATTCATTTTCAATCACCAATCATAATGCGGGCAGCCAAAGTATGACCAAGGATTTTTCTATGTCCATCCTAATGGACGCATTAAGACAAACGCTGACATGACACCTGACACAAAATGGGTGCGTCATGTTAGTTTTGACAACCCTAGTGTCATGCCACCTCATTGCAATTTTCAACATCCCAAACATTTATCCCCTTGAGCTTTACTTGGTTGTTGTTTCCATTGTCCACATTGTCATCATGTTGTGATTAACATGTTTTCTTGGGGGTGTCCCACTGTCATAAAATATTTTTCTATCATTTTTGCCACTTGTTCCACCATCTATTGCAATTTTCATTGTTCTTATTAGTTGTTATGTCACTTCACTTCATTGTTAGATCTACCATTGTGACCAACATTGCAAGTTTTTTGTATACAACATAGATGATAAATCCAAGTTTTAAATGATCCATATATTAAAATAAATTGTGTAACAATTTGTTTATAAGTTGAAAATTGCCAAGAAAATTTTAATATTTAGTTAAAGGAAGATGGTTATTTAATCTAAAAATTCATGAGGATAAAAAATACCATAATTATTACTTGAAATCATTCTTGAATGCACGATTATTCTTGTTGCATAAAATAATTATGTATCATAAAAATAACTCATAAAATATTTATGAAGTATTATTTGATAAGTTAATTATAATCTATTAATTTATTTATCTTTTCAATTTTTTGATTTAGTTGAAGTGGTGATCATCCATCCATAAGCCAAAATATGAAAATAAAAAAAATGTATATCCTTATGTATTTTTTGGTACCTACTTGAACCATGTGTACAAAAATCTTGCAATGTTTTTTTTCAAATTTAAAAACCTATAACCTACTATGAAATCCTCCAAGTCTTTTTGTAAAATAACAAGTATATGGATCATTCTTTTTCAAAGTAGTTGCAAAAGTTATCACAAATTAAAATTGTAAATAAACTTGATAACATGATGAACAATTAAAAAGATATTTTGCATTGATTTTTTAATGATTTCAAAATCTATTTTAAGTTTTTGTTATGTGAAGCCCATGCCCATGTGTTCAATATGATGTATGTAAACATTACAAAAAAGAAAAGATATAGGGTATTTCTCTTGGTTTGTTCCTTACAATGTTATTGGAACTTAATTTCATGTACATACCTTGACCGATAATAAGACTTTTGGTACATTGTGTATTGGCTTTAGTGGTTAAAGGAAATTATCCCATCCCTTCTAAGTAGATTGAAAATTGTTGGTTAGGAGAAGTGGATTTAGAAACATATAACCATTATTGAATTGAATAGGGATGAAGAAGGGAGCACCTTGTTGGTATGACAAGTAAAGATTTGTCACTTTTCATCATATGGTATGAGGTGATGGTTTTAGCCTTGGTGCTTTCAACTAGTATATAGTAAGCAATATCACCATGAGTATGGCACTATTGGGTAACTTGTACAATTGTCAAATAGGGGGACAATTGAAATGACAAGAAACCAAAGGGTTGGCATGTGGTTGAGTCATCCAATTGGGGAGGGGGTAGTTTCATGAAGAAACCTCTTGAAATATTTAAGTGGAGATTTTTATTCATTTGATGGCATAAGGTGTGTGGACCTATTGATGTGACAAATAAGGCTATAAGCTAAGTCAAAATTGAAATCCATGGACATCATCCAATTTGTCATTGGGTAGAAATGACAATTTTCATTACATTCAAGTGAATGTGAAAAATTGGGTTTGTTTTATATTATTTAAAATTTTGTAAAATTTTGTTGTAGGTGGGCCAATTAATGTGACTAGGTAGTTAATTTTCCCCCATACAAAACACTATGTTCAACATTGTATAAAACTAATATGTGTTCGAGGTCATATACTCATTAAATAGCTCTCATTATATTTACAATGTTGTTCATTTACAAAAAAATCATGGTTATGGCCCACACATGTCTTACATAGCTAAAATATCATGTGAGGATGAAACCAATTATAGACATAAAAGGCCTAAAAGTGATAGAGGTGAAAACACACTAAGGGTGAATCATTTTTGTTCAAAAAGGTGATGTATAACAAGTATTATAGTACGTAACAAACTAAAATCTTGATGGCATCCTTTGGCTAACCTAAACACAAGTAAAAAAATTTAGAATTTGCATAACAACATTTTGAAATTCAAAATTCATTTTGAGTCAAAATTAATCTTAATCCAATGATTAGATGAGGAGGATTGAACAAAATCAACGGCCATAGGGCCTCATGTTTGTGATTCATGAAACATTACCAAACAAAAGGAAATTAAAATAATGCAATAACCATCTATAAAATGTCTTTTTCTTTAATATGGTAGTGGTTTTTTTTAAAGGAAGATATTATTCTGCATTCTTACTAAAAAATGCAAAAAAACACATTTTTTGAATGGAATTTCATCCAAATTTTTTAAATTTCTAAATTGTTCTAGATTTAATTGATGTATATCAATATCATAAACTGTAAAAAAATTCACCCAATAATTCAATCAACAACCCTACTTTTAAAGTACATATTCAAACTTTCAAATTTTGTGATAGGTTTTTTTTTTTGTCACAAATATACTCCATACATTCAAATTCTTCAATCTTTGTTGGAACTTTCAAAATAATTGATTAGATTAAATCTAAAGCTAATCAAATGTACTTAAATAAGTAAAAATAATCCAAGATGTGAGGTCCATACATTACCAAAAAAATTAATTGTAAAAAGATTATATTTGTGACTACAATTTTGGGGGGCTTAGTGTCCTTTCACCCTAGAACTAATTCAAATATTGAAACTTATGATTATAAATTGGATAGTTGTGACCCACATGTCCTACATAGGCTAAAAAATTTAGTTGAGGATTAATCTAGTTATAGACAAAAACTAGGCCTAAAGGGGGTAGAACTAGTTCCCATTTTCATTATGAAATGAAGAACCATTCACAATTGACAATAAATAATTAGATGCCAGTAATTAAAAATATGCTCCTTTTCCATTATCCTCCAATACCTTTTCTCACTATGTCCAATACCATGACCATGTCTACAATTTGCAATATTTTTTTATCAAGACATATGGGTGCTTTGTTACCTAACTTTTATTCCCTAGAATTTAACTTGCACATATCTATAATGGATAAATTTCAACTCAAATATAGGAATATTCACGAAAATAACCCCACCCACTTTAGAACATTGGTGAAACTTGTAAGGTGAAATGGAGAAAGACCACTTGGAGTTGATGGAACATTTTTGTTAAAAAGAAAAAAACGTCGATCATGATTAAAAAGTAGGGAGATGAAGTTTGGGCAAAGTAATGCTTGAGAGTTATTGCTAAATAGCCATTTTAGGAGCAATAGAAGAGTGTGTGGAAAATTTGAGGCAAGCCAAAAAGGAAGGGCAAATGATGTTTAAGGATATAATTAAATCTAAGGGAAAAAAAGAAGAGGAGATACAATTGCAAGGGTGTGAAGTCTTTGAAAGTTAAATAGGGTTCTTAAACTTTTTTGTTTTGGAGCTTTTGAGGTTCAAGTAAAACTATTTGGATGGTGGTTGTGGGTAGGCAAACTGCATAGGAGACAACAATTGTATTAGTGATGCATGTTAATTTAAAAATTATTGTTACAAGTTTGAGTACTTAGTTATGTGGGAGAAAAAAGGAAATTGAAGTTAGCAAGTATGGTTGAGGATGCTTGTTTTTTCATGTTGTTGTAAACATTTAATTTCTTATCCTATAGAAGAAAAATGAGTTTCACATGCTTGAAATTTAAGGTTGTGATAATGGATTGAAAACCAAAAGCTTGAAAGTATTTATTGGTTAAGAAATCTCTTAGGTGAAAAAATATGGAAAGATTTTGTGGTCACTTGTTTTTGTAAAGCTCTAGAGATTCTTTTAAAGTGTTGTCTACATTACTTGTAGACTTGCACAATGCTTGAACAACTTTGTAGCTTCCCACAAATTTCAACACATCATGCTTGATGATGCCCCACTTGGTTTCTATGGTCCTTGCATGCCTCAATGTGCATGTTGTAGGATGCTAATTCTTATTGTAGTGCTCACAAACTTTGTCCCAAAACATTGCACTTTTTTGCCCATTCCCTATGGTTGAGTCTTGCAAGATGTGCAAGGAGTAGCACAACTACAACTTTTCATCCACAATTTTTTTTTTCCCTTGAACTTTTTGCTTGACAACATTCCTAGAGTTTTGGCATGGTCAGTGACCCCATGTTTTTGCATGTGGCAATATGTCAACATACACACTTGATGGGCATGGGTGTGGTCCTAGTATATGTGCAAGAAATGTGAGGCCAAAGAGAGTTTTTAAAAATCCCAACATCCATTTTTAATGTGCAATGCAATCTTTGAGAATAATTGTGGCCCCTACTTGAAAGTGTGGTTAGCTTAGGGTGTAGAGTGAACATTGGACATGCCCTAAGGATCAACATTCAAATTCACACACATATTCCATGTGGGTGTATGTGCATTCAAGGAGTAAAAGTGGGGGGACTTTTAATTGATCACATGTTGTCATATGTTCAAGCCTTAATTTTTGACCACCTTTAAACCTCAAAATGTGGACCTAGAACTAATTGATGTTTAAGAATGGTGTTCATTTGTACATGTAAGTGACAACATCTCATTGATGTGCAATCTTGGGTATTTGTTTTTAGGTCATTGTGATATTGTTCATTGTTTGGATTTTAATGTAAGTTTCTTTGGTTTGATTGCAAGATAAAAAACAGAAGGGCACACAAAAATTCTTTTCAAATTTTGTTATATGAATTAGTTTTTTACAAAGAGTGAAGTGACAATCTTTTTCTGCATATCATATATTCTCTAATGGGTGTTGATTGATTAGCAAAATTCAAGGGTAAAAACATAGTCAAAGGAGCCACCCAAGTGAATGGACTTTCTTCAAAATTATATGTTTGTATGTTTGAAAGATCATAAGGGAAGCATGATAGTTTGGATTATTATAAATTTTTTCGGAATATTTTCCATTAATTGCAAAGTTTACATGCTCAAAGTTTGACACATAAAAAATGTTTTTGCATGTTCAAAGCATTCTAATTTTGAGAGTGGACAATCTTTGTTTTTTTCAAATGTCCTTTTTTCCTACCAAATGTGCACCATTCCTTTTAAAAATTAAAGAGGATTTAAAATTGATGATTAGAACAACAAAAAGATTTGAACCAATGAAAATGTTTTTATAACCGATTTGAGCACATTTCATTCAAAAATGCTTTTGACCCTAAAAAATTATGAATTTTGAAAATGTGCTTTTAACAAAAGTTCATGTTTGTGTGATAGAGGGCATGAATGCATAATATACATGATATAAAATGAATTCGTAGTCAAAATGTATTTATATTTAAAATGCAATGCTAAAGGGGGTACTCAAAATACAAATTAAAAAGTTATAAACCAACACAAAAATAACACATGTCATGTGCAATCCTTGGAAAAGAACTTTTACTTTGTGCCCTTGCTCCTTTGACCATGTTTTCACCCTCAAGTTTTTTGGAATTGCATTTTGTTTTGGTGATTACTTTGATAACAATGCCGTTCATGGGTGTTGATGGAATAGCAAAATTGTGATTTTTTGGAAGTGCATTTTGTTCTTGGGGATACTTGGAATACAATTGAAAACTCTTGAACATTTTTGAAAATGTATACACAAGTTTAAATATCATCATCTATGGTGTTGTGCAGGAATATAGGGAGGCATTGCCAATTTTCATTGAGTATGTATGAATGGCAAAAGATTTGAAGTTGTTGGAGATTCTAAAGTTTTTGTAATGGATTATAGGCAACTCGTTTCTTCACCCTCATGTCTAGACCTACTATTCTTCTTGGTGAACTCTCGTCTATACTTTGAAGTTTCAATAATATCATCTTGCAGGGGAGATCATGATGTACATTATAGTTGAAAGTCTAACTTGTCAACGTCACATGTAACGGAGCTGCAGAGATCTGAACTGAAGCTTGATGAAGTCCCTGCAACAAGAATTGCATTTCCATTGTAATATATCAAGCAACAAACTTAGTTGAAATAACATACCTCTATTACACTCTCAACAACATGCTGATAGTCTCCAATTCAAAGGATTTTGAAATTGGAACCTTCTTGAAGTCTCTAGAAGAAAATTGAAAGAGTGAAATGGATAGGATGAGGCCATTGAAGCTAGTCCTTGGTGCTAAGACAAAATGGGTGACAAAGTGAGAAGAATATGCAAGAAACAAGGGGATGATGATCAAATCCAATCCTACAAAGGAATGTTTTTGGGCGAATTTTCACCTCTTGGTGACCCAAAAAAAAGGGGTAGTGCCAATCCTACAAAGGATAGTTTTGGAAAAGAAGTCTCAAAGTCGCCATATTTTGATGGAGAAAAAACTGAAATTGCCATCTCTCGACAGCAAGTTCTAGTATGTCACCAGCAGATAGCAGGAATCCTAAAATTTTTAGTGTCCTCTCTCTCACATGTAAGCCAAATTTCTTGTGGAAGATCCTGGCATGGTATTATTGATCCTAAATTTTCCTAATATCCTCTTGGACCTGTAGCCAAAATTTGCTAAGTCTTATTGTGGATGATCCTGGCACAGTATAATTGATCCTAAATGTTCCTAATATCCTCTCCGACCTGTAGCCAAAAATTGCTAAGTATTATTGTGGATGATCCTGGCACAATATTATTGATCCTAAATGTTCCTAATATCCTCTCCGACCTGTAGCCAAAATTTGCTAAGTATTATTGTGGATGATCCTGGCACACTATTATTGATCCTAAATGTTCCTAATATCCTCTCCGACCTGTAGCCAAAATTTGCTAAGTCTTATTGTGGATGATCCTGGCACATTATTATTGATCCTAATTTTTTTGTAATGTCCTCTCTGACATGTAGCCAAATTTTGCTAAGCCTTCTTGTGGAAGATCCTGGCATGGTGTCATTGATCCTGAATTTTCCTAATATCCTCTCCGACCTGTAGCCACATTTTGCTGAGTCTTATTGTGGGTGATCCTGGCACAGTAATATTGATCCAAAATTTTTCTAACTTCCCCTCTGACCTGGAGCCAAAATTTGCTAAGTCTTCTTGAGGATGATCTGGACACGGTATTGAATACTCACTCCGGGAGGTTCCAATCTCCAATTCAGTTGCGTCCTTCTGGATTCGGACAGTTGGAAGCGACGACGTCTTTGCTTGCGCGAGGAAGACAAAGATGTGCTAGGGCTAGTTCTTCGCCATTCATCCTCCCCAACTCTTTTCTCCTTACACAAGTTCATGGCGATTTAAATGCGTACGCATACTCACAAGAAATTTTGGTAGGATTCATTCCCTCACTTGGGACCATTTAAGAAGAACTTGAGAATTTCCCCTATAATGCAAACATGAAATCGTTTGTTTGACAAAGGGAAAATACAATGATCAATCTCTCTGTTTCACAATGTGAAAATTAGAACAAAACATTGAAATCATATTGGTTCCACGATTCCCATGGAGAGCTAAATTCCCTAAATGTTTTGTTAATTCAACTTTCATTCGTCAAAGGTTTCCACTCTTTTCCCTACAGGGAATGCCAAAAAAGCTTCTTGTGACTATGCTGCAAATTGAGAGAGAATCAAACACTAAGGAAGTGGAGTGGGCTGTGCTAGGAATGAATGCTTCAGAAATTGTGTCATTTGAGAGCCCCTTGACTCATGTCCATATGAATATTTTCTGTTGATCAATGCTACAGTGGTAATCCATCACTTCTTTGCAGCAAATTTCTGCATTTGAGGGACATTGTGCATGTGAGAAGCAAATTTAGCTTTATGACTTGGATTTTTTTTTTGCATCTTGCAGGTTGACATGGGAGAAGATCAGATCATCATTGGTGCACAGAGTGAGTTCAGGATATTGCTGGTGGTGGTATGCATGCAACAGTGACCCATGGAGCTTGTATTTGCTTTGTGCAATCTCCTTTGCAATCTTTGAACCCTGTGTTTTTGTTTACTCTGCCTCATTATCATGCAAGTGTGCAACTTTTAATCCTTGTTTTGTTCATGCATTCATGATACTTCTTGGTTGTTTTGCACAAGAGAGTTTCAAACGCTTCTGTGGCTAACTATGTATTACAGATCTTGTACATGTTTGCTTTACAGGCATGTACGCAAGCAAGCAAGGAGATGATCTCTCTTGCTCCTTCTATTCAGTATGGAATTCGCAGTGGTGAGCAATTGACAACAAATTTTGCAATTTATATGCTTAGAAAGAACATGGATCAGTTTCATGTGCTAATCTGCAAATCTGGAAACTGGAGAACAAACTTGATTCAACATAATGAAGTTGAGTTTGTTAGCTCAAACTCTGATACTGTAACATATCTTCTTGTCGTCTTTCAGAGTATAAGATCAAGAGAGACATTCACCCTCTGCAACAAAACTTGCCCAAGCCTACAAATACTACAGGTTACAATTAGAAGCCTTCAAAACCAACTTTTCTGTACAGCAAGTACATGCCCTGATCACCAGGAAACACTCAGGCTACATTATCCTCTTAGAAAAGTCACCTCCATTATGCTTGTTCATATGTCATTTGTTGGTGGGTGCAGATTTTCCTGGTCGTTACACTCAATTGTTTGTGTTCTGTGCATGCATGTAGCTCTTTATCTCATAACATGGAGTGAAGGTTATTGGATATTGCATAACACTCTCAGTGACAGTACAAACCCTTTCATCATTTTGGAGGCACTTCCTTGATCAAAGCAACTGTGGCAGGCATTGTACAAGAAAATGAAGGCCTGCAGAATCTATCAAGCCACCTTTAAGACTTCCATAAGTACACAACTATGTCACTGTTGTATGGAGAATGCAGGAGGAGGATTTTGATATTGTTTTGCATGTTGCTGCAATTTCTGATCAAAGATTATTGAGACTGTTGTCCTCACAGGAATTGAACCTGGCAAAGGAGGCTGAGATGTAGTTTGTGTTGGAACATTGAGAATAGTAGAGTGAGAACCTTCAGACTGAGATTCTGGCTGAAGGAAAAAAATAGTATGTGAAGTGGCTGATTCTTCTAGGTTTATCTGTCAATTTAGAAGATGTTTAGGGCAAGAAGAACCATGAGCTGATGGATGAAGATTCTACAATTAGTCAGATTGTGCATTGCAAATCTACAATCTATTTGCAACTTCACAAGAATGTTAGATCAGCTGCCTGCAGTCACCAATACCAAAGGGCAAGCTGAAGATGATCATCTGATCAAGCAACAGAGGATGCAAGGCTACCCACCCAATTGTTCTTGGGGAAGCAATTCTGTCTCACAGGACAATGGTACTATATGACCCAAGGAGCTCAGATCATCAATGGCAAACATTGTTGCCACACACAGTCACAATGCCATGTTACAAGAGAAAAAACTTCAGCAGAATGGAGTAACATAGTCTGGATGTTTGAGAAGTCTTGCCATGCCACCCAGATGTAATCGAGAGAGCACAGTGTCTGAATCCTCTGGATTTCAATTCAGGGTTTAATGGGGTGTACCTAAGAAACATGACAAGGCCAGAGCAAGCAGATCTAGCAAGCATGAGCTACAGGAAGCACACTGCTATAGCTTCAGATGCTGTTACAGAAGGTGTCAAATGCAATTTACCTACAGAGAAAATTTTGAAAGTGATGAACTCACAACTTACAACAGCTGAGAGTAGTGTTGATTCACAGATAGCCAGTCAAGAACTTGTGGAGAGCTTGAAGTTTGCTGTGGAACCTGAGAGGGTGGGCACTGGATTTTCTCTGGGCAATGATAATGTGGCTCCTGAAGAGACATCAAAACCTCAATTTTTGGAGTGCAAAAAGTCACTCTCCAAGCAAGGCAATGCAAGAAGGGGGTTGAAAGCAAATATTGGAAAACCAATTGTTAGGTATCATGCCAAGGGTGGGGGTCTTGATGATGCAATTCAAAAGCATGCATTACGCTTCCACAAGGAGAAGGCAACTGTACAAACTAGCATTTTGTCCAGGCCAGACACTAACAGCATTCTGAATCCAACTGAAGGAGGTGCAGGTGTCATGACTTAACCTCCTGAATTTCAATACAAAGTTAGAGAGAGAAAAAGCATCTACACAAATGGTCCCAGATAGTTAGTTGCAGGATTGCATCCATCCTTCCCATTTTAAAGGATATGAACCTGTACTCAGCAGAGCTGTTCAGGTGAAGATGGATTCATACGAGAGAAATCGTGCTGACATTGAGCACATCTTTGCAACTATTGCAAAACATCATAAACACAATCCATTGGATCTTGAGGTTTAGACTCAGGGAGATTATTCTTTGTATAGTTATGAAGCATGTGAGATAAAAGAGTATTTTTTGTATGCGATGAAATAATAAAACATTAAAAGAATATTTTATTGAAATTAAGAATATTTAAAATATATTGTGATAATCCAATTCTTGACGCCCTATTTACATTGAAATGAATCATAAAATTTATTTATTTTTATCAAGTTTCAGTCTATATATTTTTGCACATACATTTGGAAAAGAAAAAAGCAACCTCCCCTGCAGACATGTTGCAATCAAAGCTTTCTAGAGCAGAGGGAGATTTTGTCAAAAAGGATTTAATAGATGAGTGCAAGCATGAGAATCATCTTGTGCAGGTGAGCTGGGTTGGGTACAGTCCAGCCTTGCAAACATAGGAATCAAGAAGCTGTCAAAGCTGGAGAAAGAGAAGGAGGCAGCTGCAGCTGCCACTGCTGCTGGGCAGGATCCTTGGCAAAGAGGCTCCAAAGCACCCAAGACACTTAAAACATCAGAAAACACCTGGGGAGGGTTGAGCTTGGGAGCCAGTTTGAAATGTCATCAATCCAAACTCCAGCTCGAACAGGTATCAATGCAGACCCACCACCCAAAACTACAAATTGTTTAGCAAAATCATCTTAGAGGGACAATCCTTGTGTGGGTAAAGTGAAAGTATGATTGGGTGAACCCATTAGGAACAACCAAAAAAAAAAAAAAAAAAAAAA
>Ga0116231_10001085_pt1 | contig 54050 bp, 41 predicted proteins | sample S1TSphgellanicum_2_FD_89695 | JGI IMG/M metagenome (GOLD analysis project Ga0116231, IMG submission 89695) | Host-associated microbial communities from peat moss isolated from Minnesota, USA - S1T2_Fd - Sphagnum magellanicum MG | ecosystem: Host-associated > Plants > Peat moss > Unclassified...
TACTACTCCCTGTCAAGAACACATGAACCTTGGCTACTTTCCTAGGAAGAACATATGGCATTTGATGATCCGTTCTTCCAGAAATTTGTCAGGGTTTCGAAGTGTTTTCAGTGGCAAGGATTGAAGTCCCAAGAGAAGTACCTGTCGTTGGATCTCGACCTCCAAAATCGCCCAGAATATCACTGGCTCGGACGACCAAAAGACTCGGACTTCGTGGCCTGCTGCTGCTGCTGCTGCTGCTCCCTCCTCCTATTCCCGACAACCTTCGACTTCTTTGTTGCAGAAATCCATGGGTAGCGCTCAAAGAAGAAGAGGAGGAGGAGGAGGAGCAAGAGCAGGTAGCGAATGCGGAGAGGGAAGAAAGTGAGGAGTCGACGACAGTAAACATAGCAGGAGAGAACGCCAAAGCCATGATCCCCCGCACTGCAGCAGAAGAGGTAGGCTTCCTCGGTCGAGGAAAATCAGCCTAACAAGAAGAACACCCCCTGCCACAGGATCCTGAAGCGCTTCCTTATAGATTGCGTGTACAGAGATCGGCGTGGGGCCCTCCCTTCCGTCGACTGCCGAATTGTTTTTACCTATGTTTGATTGAGATCTGAGGAGTCTAGAGAGTTCCATGCTCTAACAAATTCAGATTGCTCCTTGTAAGAAATGATGCACACAGAGAGTTCAGATTCTAACAGACTCAATCTGCTTCTGGTAAGAAATCATTCACAGATTGCCCTTCTAAGTAGATTTTTCTTGCTTCAAAGATGTCAGATCTTTATTCAAAATTGACAAATTTTTCTTCATCGGATGATGTATCCTTAGGCACCCTCAATTCATGTTTCCCAGATTTTTAGGGTTTCCCACAAGTGCGTGATGATGATCTGCGTACAGTGAGTCGTTAGTGCAATAGCCAAGCCTCAGGTGGCTCCTTCTCACTATATCAACTAGTTTCATATTTTGCTCAGGTATTGTTATTCCTCCTTACCTCTTTTCAATTCATCTACTGAATACAGAAGTGACCATTACCATCACAGTTTTGATACAAGAAGCAACAAAGTCTGAATCCCCAGATCAAATTTGGCTGATAACATTGAATCCAACATAAAAAGGGAAGATGACAAACTCAGAATGCTGTCCTCTTGTAACAGCAAGCAAACATCTATCAATATCTAGCTGATATCTGCAAAAAAAATTGCCACCCATAACCCATAAGAATCAAAATTGGACCAGAAATTTTTCCATGTCTATAATACCCTGCATCTTCAAACAACAAACCTGACACTTTATGCAAACCCAAAACCAGTGATAAAACTAAGACTCAGCACTTCCCGTTCACCTCGGAGTCACATCAACTACACAAACCAGAAATAAGCATGCATAACATTGCATCCAGCATAAAAGGGGATATTGAATATCAACTTCAGTTTACACATATACCAAATGTGCTCATTCCTGGATCTAGTGTCCTGCCAGGAGAACTACCCCACCAAACGTTCAAGAGAAGTTCAAGACAACCTCAAAGCCAAGTCACCCAACAACAATTTGGAGAATTCAACTTATGCTTATATTTTGCAATAACTTCAACACTCTCACACATAACTGAGATCCAATACTTTGTTTTGAAGGTCCACAAGGCACTCCGTGACTTGACTGCATCTCCTATTTAACCAACACATAGTGTATGTACAGAGGGTTGTTCAAACAAATACTGGCAAACTATGGTAATAATAGTACACATAATACTGAAACTGATTTAGACTTGCAGGTAAACAGACTTCTGCATTCTTTGTCTCAAGGATGGAGCACCTGGTTTCAGCAATCCCTGAATTGGGACCAGATCTGGATTTCCTGTACACAAAAAGGAGACCCAACATATGTTATATGTATATCTGGTGCTGCTGTTTGTTGTCCTTATGCTTCAAATCCTTTGAACACTGTACAATTATACAAAGATCTCCAAGCTGATGATGAGGTCAAAACTTGAAGCATCCCATCAACGCAAGTTCCTCCTAACAATGTGGTCAATCCCTTCGATAAAAAAATGGGTAGCAGTGGACCTTGTGTTGCCATCAGATGCACATGACACTCATGTGCAACTTATTACAACCTGCAGGAACATCTGTTGACACCCACAAGCTTTTGCCAGAATTTGATGAGGAGCAATGCAAGCATGGGCGGAACATTTCCGCATTCATTGAGGCTTTCAAGTACCGACTGCTCTAGGCATGTCATCTCGGGCAGAGAAGTGATTAGCCTGTTGGAGCTTAATCAATACACCCATATTTGTCTCTGGATGCAGAAACACAGCTGGCTTATCATCTGCACTGTTCGCTGGTGACCCAAGGGTTGGCACACCCACCTCACCCAAATAACCAGATGCTGACTGTAAATCATCCACCTGCAAATACTCCAGGATATTAATTTCATGGCAGAGAAAATTCAACACCAACAATCTTCCATCACACATCACACATCAGCAGATAATAGGGGTGGTGTGCCACCTATCACCAATCAGAAAGTTATAGCTGCCCTTGCTTGTGGAATGGACTTGGATAGTCAGATGCCAGTTAGAAGTTCACCTTTTGAGGACAACCAAATTACCCACTGCAGAGATGAGACCCGAGGCCTTCAATTTGTTCACAGTGGGTACTCAAGTTCTAACTGGATTCTACTAGACTTCTCGTCAACAGTATATATGGAAAAAAATTGAGGTCCAACTTGTGGTTCCTAAATAATGAGCCAAAACAATAACAAAAAATCTGGTCCAAAGTGTAAGGTATGCACAAGATGAAGGTCAGGGACTAGGAAAGTTGGAACTAACCGCAAGGCACACATGATGGATACCACCCTTTGGATTATTTGAAAGGAAAGTAGCCACAGGGCTTTTCTCCCCAAGAGGATGTACAAGCTCAATACACAAATTTGGCAGTTGAACATAGACTACAGTCATTCCATCCACCACCTTATCCTGCATGCCCCATAAATCATGTGCACTGTCCATTACTAAGGGCCTCTCACCAACAATTTTCAAATGCCAAGGCTCACAACTTAGGCAAAACCATACCTTTTAGTTTGAATCATAAGAATTCTCTTTGCAACATTTCAACATCAGTGCTAGACACAGACCAGCTAGAGACAACAAAAAAGAAAGAAGACTGTGAGGCCTGACATCAAGACAATATCTACTCACTATTAAGACTGTAGTACAAAAAGAAAAAAATTAAATAAATGTGCAAAACAAGCCACTTTCTTACACACAAATACAAAGTCATGCATGGTAGGGAAGTGAGTGGTACAAAGAATGACAGGTACACACCACAGGGTCACTGACTTGTGCTCCAAATGCAGTGCGGTAATGCTCAGCAGCTATGGAAAGATCAGGCACTGCTATGGCTATGTGCTTAAGGGCCTTTATGGCAAATGGGATGTCATCAGGTGGGCTTCTTACTGCCCACCCTCCACGCCGGCCTCCACTACCCATTCCGACATAAGTACTCATCACCTTTGAAGCCTGACAAGCACAACACAACAATCAAGATCTGAGAATGATCTCTTTGGAGACATCTGATTATAAATAAATGAAATGAAATCTGAGAATGATTCTCTTACAATCAGGAGTGTTTTCTCCTCCAAATAGATTAAGAAAAGTTCAAATCTTTGCAAGATTCAATACAGTAATTCATACATGGCTTCAGCATCATGAACGGTGATCATTTCAGACTTTTAATCACCTGTGGTGTCACCATTTGAGAGACAGTCTTGAATCGTAGCAATGCAGGAACCAGTGATTTTCGTAGTACCCCAGCCATTTCAAAGCAGTCTTTAAGAATTTTCCCTTCCAAATTCTGTCAAAGAAAAAAATCTAATCAGTTCTTAGACCTGCTAAAAATGCCTGAAATCGAAGAAACTGCTTGGAAATCGACAAAAGCTAAGGATCTGAAATGATCCTTTCACAAACTGGAAGCAGGTCTGACGCACAACCTACGCACGCGCCCACGCACGCAAGCAGACAGACAGACAGACCGACAACCGTGTCATGGAATCCATGAAAAACAAAGCTTCAGAAATTTGACAGACGAGAGCTTCAGTCCCCTTGCAACCACGAATTCCCTATCCTCTCAGAAAGATCGATTCAAAGCATTTCACCACAAGAAGATCCAGTCGCGTGCTTCAAGCAAATCAATGATAGCAGAAACAAAACGCCCTGAGGCCAAAATCTCAGAAGAGAGGAAACTAGAAAGAAACAAACGGCGAAGACCAAAAAATACAAAGAACGACACAAAACAGGTACGAGAGAGAGAAGCGTGGATATGTAGGTGGGAGCTTCGGTGCGTTTGAGAGACAAAACCAAAGTGACTACACAAATGTGGTTCAAAGAATGTTCAAAAGGAAAGAGACGCAAGATCGAGGAAGCGATCGAGAGGCACCTGTTGTTGAAACACAAGATTTGCAACGGAATCCCGAATCGAGAGCGGAATTGAAGACCGGCGCCGATATTACTTCCCTTCTCCAGCCACAACTGCAATAACCAAAGAATGGAGAGTTACGGAACACAAACTGCGAGCAAGAGAGCAAGTAAAACTTGACGATCTAATAAGAGGAAGCTCCACAGGGCGAGGGAACAGGATAAAGAAATAGCCTACTAATTACTTACTGAAGATGACGCGAGATTGAGCAAAGCGATTGAGGCACCTGCTGAAACACAAAATCTGCAACCGAATCCAGAATCGAGAACGGAATTGAAGAGCGCCGTTATGCTTATTCATTCTCCAGCGACAACTGCAATAGGTAGGTAGCCAAAATAATGGAGGAGTTACGGAACAGAAACAACTACGGGCGAGAGAGCGAGGGGGAGCAAAAGTAGACGATGATAGGAGGAAGCTCCACAGTGGAGAGGATAAAGAAATAGCCGACTGCTTAATATTTACTCTACTCAGCGCTATCTCCAACGCCAAGGGACACGCCAGCCCAAGGATAGGCAGATGCACGTGGGACCATGCGCTTGGCCCATACGCGCTTGTCGTCTGTCGTCGTCTCCCCGTCGCCGCCGAGACATGGGGGCGCACGCGCCAGCGACAATCCCGTCGTCCCGTCTTCTCGCTGCGACGGAAGCGGACAAAAACCCAAAAAGCAAAGGCAAACGCAAACGCAAATTCCCGAAAGCAAAGCTCCAACTCATCGACAGCGGTTGGATCTAGATTTGGACGGCCAGATTTTCCCACCGCTCATCGGTGCCTTCATTTCACGAACGTGTACATAAGTCTCGGAAGTTGGCACGATAGGGCGTCCAATTAATTTGGAAGCGAATAGCCGTCGGATGTAGATTTGGACGGTCCGATTTCCCTGCCGCTCATAGGTGCACACATTTCTGGCTTTTCTTGTGTAAATTCGACTAATTCTGCTTTGGGGGGGAGGGGGGTTGAATTTCTGCCACTTGGCATTCATACAATTTACAAAGGATTTTTTGTGAAAAAAAGTAGTCACCAAATTTGCCAAATTTTGAGGATTTATTATTTTTTTTTTTCCCCCCCCTGAAATTGGCCTATTTAGACAAATAGGTTTTAACATGTTGAAAAAAATATAGCAAGTATTTTTAAATTATTCTATTTTTCTCTTTGACCTATAGCTAAATTTGGCTAATTCCTCTTGTGAATGATTGCTAGGGTAGCTATATCACAAAATTGAAAAAAAAGAAAAAAGAAAGAAAAAAAAAGCCTTGAATATGATCTTATTTTCTTGGAATTTCATGGAAATATTTCCTATTTGAACTCTTGTTGGTTTGAGCTTGTGACATGGTTTTTTTTTTCCCTTTTTCAATTAGGTGATATGGAAAATTTGGTAATTTTTTTTTCCTAAAAAAATCACAAAATTAGTTGAATTTACAATAAAGAAAAAAGTTCCCAAAATTTTAACAACAAAAAAAGAAAATTCCCCAAAAAATTTTGCAACTTTTGACCATTCTTTTCTTTTCTTTTCTTTTTTTAATTTAATTTTGTGAGATAGGAGGAGGAGGTCTGATGAATCATCTAAAAGAGGATTTAGCCAAATTTGGCTACAGGTCGATCAGAGAGGAAAGTAGATAAAAAGTTTAGGAATCTGGCAAACTTTTAAAATAATTCCTCATAATAATGTGATCACTTTGGGCCATTTTTAAAGGCCTTTGTATGTGTTACACTGGCTTGTTTCATTTATTTATTTATTTATTTATTTGTGTCTCTAGATGCCAAAATTGGGGCCCCCTAAAAGAAAAAATTATTTTTTTAAATTTAAAAAATAATTTTAAAAAATTTCAACCCAATACAACTCACATACTCCCATAATAGATATCTTCAAAAAGGATGAACATCTCAATAGTACACAAACCAAAGACAAACTAACAACTACATTTTACTAGGTTATTGAAAGAAGAGTTAACACACTTCTTTGGAATCCACATAGCAACATTTGGATAACACATAACACCTCAAGAATCTTTGAACAAAACCTTCACCACCCTCAACATAGACTTCTCTTCAACATGGGTATAAACTATTTATGATCACAAACATTAAGAGATAACACACACACACACACACAATTCTTCAACTAATTGATCATAACATTAAGAGATGACACACACAATTCTTCAACTAATTGGTTGTAACTTTAAGAGATGACACACACAATTCTTCAACTTATTGATGGTAACATTAAGAGACGACACACACAATTCTTCAACTAATTGGTTGTAACTTTAAGAGATGACACACACAATTCTTCAACTAATTGGTTGTAACTTTAAGAGATGACACACACAATTCTTCAACTAATTGATCATAACATTAAGAAATCACACACACAATTCTTCAACTAATTGGTCATAACATTAAGAGATGACACATACAATTCTTCAACTAATTTTTTTTCACCAAAACACACTTCTTGTAACCCTAAGCACATGGAAAAATTCGTAAAAATATGTCAAACAAAACCTTATTGTATCCATGAATATCTCTCTCAAAGCCTATGAATCTTCTACCTATTCCTTAAGAGTGGGAAGGTTGTTATGCATATTTATTTATAGGTGTAAGATCCTTCTACTCTTAGAGAGAGTAGGTGTAAGAACTAAGAACCCTCCCGTTTCTTCACCTCATGATCCACGTATGTTGAAATTCATGATAAGATCCACTTTGTGCTTGAAAATCAATGGGGGGGAAGCCCACGGGTGAGGAACATTTGCAAAAATGTGGGGCCGGATTTGACTACCACTTCATCCTAGGCCCCTTTTTTTTTGGGAATGTCCACCACCCACCTCGACGTTTTACCTTACATTACATAGGTGGGCCAAAGAGCAAGACTTCAATCTATTTGAAGAGTGTTCAAAGTATTAAAAATAATAATTCCTAGTAATGGGCTAGTCAAAGAAGCTTGAATTCTGAACTTGGGTGTCCCCACAACTAATTAAAATGAATAACAAAAGATGTTAAAAAATATAATAAAAGGATTACAATTTGTTAGACACAACTTACAATAAAAACACATTTCAAGTTATTCATGATTATTAGCCTCGGGGAAAAAACCATGTAATTTCATTAACACAACCACCACTAGTACACATGATCACATTGTTTTAAATTGATCCTTAACATGTGAATAGAATAACCATTTATTTAGAGCATAACATTATATGTTAGCAATTGCAAATAATACCTAACCTTGGTGGAACTCATATTTTGAGAGGACAAACTTTTTCAAGATTTTGTATATAGAAAAGAAGAAAATGAACCAACATTTTACACCATCCTTGATATGGGGTAGTTGGTAAATTATAGTCATAACAAAACCTATGAGAGACTCTAGGTCTAGTTGTAATAACCTTATGATTGAACATTTTGTTCAATGCAAGAGCTTTGTAGAACATGCTACTACGTCGATAGGTGTGTCAAATTTTATTTTAAAAATTATATATATAGTTTGATTATTAACAATATTCCAATTACATTTGATGCTAAGTTAGTGTTAAATAGATGTGAAGAAAAATAAAAAACAAAATGATGTATTCAAATCAAGGTTAGTTAACATCAAAACTTAAGTGGCATCCTAAGTAGCACACAATGTTAAGTGAGTGGTAAGTTGATGTTAAGTTAGTCTTCGCTTAATATTAAATCTTCAAAAAATATAAGTTTTGAAATAAAAGTTTAATGTTAGGTGACATCGCATAAATGGGGGCTTTAAATCAATGGTAACTTAGCAAAATGTTTTTCCATAGATTTCCTACCACCCACGTACTCAACTTAGTGAAAGACACAACATTCAAAGGAGACTTACCAACATCGCATGAGTGAATGATGATGAAAAATGTTAAGATTTAACATTGACTTAGCCATTAGTAAGCACTTTAATATTATAAGTGAATAAAAATCTAAAAAACTAACTTAAAATTGTAATTCACGGTAAGTAAGTTTAAGTCTTAAATGTTTAGCTTGGTGTTAGGGGACTTAACATTAAAATCCCTAACCACAATTGTGATTGGAGCATAAGTTTTGAATGTAAGTTTTAAATTAAAGTATTGTTTACCATTCATTAAATCCATTTAAAGAACCACCAAACTAATGTTAGATTTAACTTGAATTTATCTAATGGTTTGTAATTATCTACATTTTTAATATAAAAATAAAAATAAAAATATTATTGTCATTATTGCATTGAAAAATCTTGATAATCTACTTGACCCCAGTTGCAAACAATTGCTAGAATGATAACATGTTTAAAATTCTTATGAACCATTTTTTTCCTAATATTTTTCAAAATATGTTTATTTTTTTGTTGGGATATCATTTTAAAATTAGATTTAATTTTTTAAAATTCCATTTTATGTCATAGATTGACTACCTTTTACCCTAAAAATAATTTTTAAAAATAGAATAAGTGACACCCCTCTAACCTATTGATTTTTTTTGGTAAATTTTCAACAATTTGAAAAAAAATTGGGAAAGTATTTGGAAAATGTTGAATTTTAATGTGAAAATGCATTTCTAGCTAAAAAGTACCACATTTGCAAAATCAAAATTTTAAAATTTTAAAAATTGCCCCTCATCTAGTGATATTAATGGAAAATTTCTTAATTGAAAGAATAATTAGAGTTCAAGAGCATGTTTCATAGTAGCTCACAATCAAATTGAAGTGATTAAAATTAAATCCCAATTACCAAAATTGATATATATGTTGTCTAAGGCTTTACAACACCATAATGTTGAAAAAAGTAATTGATTTGGACTTGTAAACACGCAAATTTTGTAGCCCTTGTATAACTTTTTAATGTCATATGAGAATTTTGATTATGGACATGATTTGCCCATTTGAAGTCATGTTTTGATTGACTATGTCAAATTGGACAATTTAGAGCATGTTAGGACATTCGGTGTCTAGAATTTTGAACCAATTAAATTGGTTTTGAAAATATCTATTTTTAAATGTGCAAATGCAATTTTGTATAGTTTTTTCAAAATTCCTTTTCAATGATGCTAAGGATACTTAATTTGGACATGATTTGACATTTTAATATCATTATAAATAATCAAACGTCCCAAAGAATCCTAGGTTTAAAAATGTGAATGCATTGTTGAAAGTTCCTTTGCACACATATATTTCTTTCTATAGGAGCATGTTTCATTATCCTTGGCCATTGCAATATTTTGAACTTCTTTTGGCTTGATTCCTTATCTTACTTCAATTATGGTCATGAGCTCAAAACTAGGATCGTAGTAACAATTTGTAACTTAATGAATTATTGATTCAATTTCACATATATAAGATGGTTGTTCCAATTTTGATGGATTCATTTTGGTGTATTTATGACCTTTATTTCATATTTAACATCACCATGTCCAACATTAATTCATTTTTAAAGACATCCCGATTCCAAGATTAATGTATCCATGAACAATGGACAATGACAATATAGGAAAATGAATATTTTGCTAGCTTAAATAACTTATGATTTCAAAAATGAATGTGTAAATCAAAATGTGTGATTTTGGTTGCCAAATGAAATCATGTTGACAAAGGTGTCATATATATAATATTTGATTAGTTTTAGACAATCACCTTTTCACTTTTTTATGATAGGCAATTTTTTTAATATTTCCTTTTTAATACAATTTTTTTTTTGTCTTACCATTAATTTTATTTCAAAATTCCAATAATGAGCATTTAAATGAACCACCTTAAAAATGATTAAGCTTTGGATGGAAGCCATATATTTATATATTTACATGTGAAAACCATTCGTTCATGTTTAATTAAATAATGAAAGATTTTTAATAAATAAATAAGTAAATAGACAATTGAACAAAACTTGTGAGGTCTGTCTACATGCTTTTGTAGGAAACCATGTGCACAATTAAAGGCATCTCCCTAATAGACTTCCAAGATGGACAAACATTAATTGCATGAAAGGTCATCATTACCAAACTTATTAAATAATGTTATTGATGAAACATTAAATGATGGCATTTTAAATAGCTAGCCTAACTTCCAATTACCAATCAATTCCATCATGACTCTGGCATTGTTTTAGATATTGGTTCACCCACTAGTGTATGGAGACCCCACATGCCCTTCACCCATTCATAATTAATATATTGCTATGATGCATGATGTCACACCCACCATGCATGTATGACCTATTCATGATACAATTAAATACATGTTGGTGAGGCCCATCACATGTTTTCTTTTGTGTTTAAACATTGAAAGATGTAAATTTTTTAAGGTGTACCAAAATCTTGTCATAGTGTCACCTTTTTTTGTCTTTTTTCCTTTGTCTTTTTTTTACCATGTTAGGACACATTTATGGATGATTATGATGGAATCTAAAATTTTAATAGTCTAAAATATAGTCCTTTTGAAAATTTTGATAACTTTTGATTCATTATTTTTTATGGGGATCAAAATATAAAGTAAAAAAGGACTGCAATAAGGAATAGGCCTTTTTCGTCTTGTGTGGTACACCTTAAAGGATTTTCACCTTAAATGATCACCTTTTTCTTTTATTTTTTAATTTTTTAATTCCCTTTCACTAACCTAAAAACATGAATGCTTTATTTTTTAAAATATTTTTATTTATTCATAAACATTATAAATATTTTTTTGGTGTACATCTTTGGTTTCACAATGTGACATGTCTAAGTTAGTTTGTTATATGAAACATACAAAGATGTTTTATAATACATGTGTGAATGCGTTTCATGATGATTGCACATGAATAAAATATGTTTAAAACAAATTTGTGTGTACATTAAAGGTGGTTTAAATGTTTTCTTCACTTGTTGATTCCACTCCCATCATCAAGATGTGTTAAAGGTTTTCTTCTTCAATTGTTAACTTGTTCATTGATTTTTCAACATTTTGTATGAAACATGGGCACAAAGACTTGCCACAAAGAATGAGGTAAATTGTTTGATACACCTTGATCCTCAAGCATTACCAAATACCTTGGAAGAAATTCTTAGTCTAGTTGGAGGAGCAAGAAGCGTTTTTGAAAAACTTGAAACCCTTGGGTGTATTTCTTAATTCCATGCACCAAAACAAGAAAGTTTTGTGGGAACTTTGAGATAAAACTAGAATGAAAATTTCAAGTTGAATCCATGAACACATCCGAATGCATGAACCAAAACAAAAAGGTTGATTATTACATTTGGAATCAAATTGGTGCATGGACAAGCAATGAACTTGTATGGCTCACCACAACTTATACATGGGAAAAGACAACACTCCTCTTCCTATAGTATATTATGTAATTTTTCATGGAGGCTATTATAACATGAAAATTTTCCTTGTATTACCAAATGGGAGTCATGAAAATGTCAAATTATGAATCTCGCCATTTTGTAGGTTTTATACTATTTTGCCTTTTGATTTCATTTTTAAAATGTATCCTAATTTTTTAATACAATCCCCATTAAATTCTATTATAACGAGGATAATTTAAATATTAGTAATGTTAATGTTGAATATGACTTTACATTTTAACTTCAATTATAATCCAAAAAAATTATGATTGTAACATTCCAAATAGTCCCTTGAATTGTGCTTTCATTCAATGTTTCACATAAATATAAGAAAATAAATTAAAAACCTTTTTAAATGAAAAACTGAAACTCTTCGATTGAATTTATAGTAAGATAAAACAAATTTGAAAAATGTTAATACAATAAAAATAAATTAGAAGTATATTGAAAATGATTTCAATATGATGTTCAACATTATTTTTACATTAGAAGTTTAATATGTCATAACTAGTCATATACACAATTTGATAGTACATAAGTGTCTTCTAACCTTTCATTAATTTGAAAGTAAGAAAAACATTAACATTTCACCTAATTGTAAGATTAAATTTCTTGTGCAAGTACATGCATTACAAAAAACTACTTGAAGATGTGATTTGTCAATATTATAATAATAAAATGAAGGATCATCCTTATATTATTCATTATTTTTTGTGACAAAAATTAGAAATTGTCTACTTTATCATGCTTTCACCCAACTTCACTTTAGTATAATAATTTTCAATACCTTTCCAATATTGTAATACCTGAATGGATTCGACATAAATCAAATTATTTTTCATTTTGCCAAATTTTTGGAAAAAAAAATATTTGTGTTAAAATTTTAATAAAATCAAAAGCTCAATTGTGAGGTTCTAACCACAAACCTTCAAGTGCTGAAACTCATGACTAAGACAATTTGGACATTATAGATTATTCCACAACCTTAGTGAAAGGTTGTTTATTATTTTATATCCTCATTATCTGTTGAAAATTTTAGAATTAAAAAACCAAATGTCGAAAGTTAAGATTTAAAATGTAATTAATTATTTGACAATTTGTTGTCAAAATTGTTAAGGTACTACGGTAATTTAAATAGGGCCCAATTTAATCAAGATTTGGTCCCCTAAAATTTTATTCAAAAATTAGGGACAAATTGGGGCATTCATCTTCCAACTCCCAAAGTGGGATTCCTAGGGCCTCCCTTTGACATCCACACATTTTCACTTTCACAAGTTCAACAAGTTTAACAACAAAATTGACCTTAACATAAGGCTTCCACTTTCATAATTTTGTTGTTCACATGTTGAAAAACATTATAATTATCATTGGCCAAATTTTGAATAATTTCATTATTCATTTGAAAATATCATACTAGATCATGGAAAAATAATAATTCAAAAATTTTAAAAATGAACTAAGTTTTGAAAAAAGATAACTATTCATTTTGTGAATGTGAAAACTAGCCTTAGGATATGATATAAAATTTGATTTGCAACTTATAACATATTAAAGAATATGACCCTTTAGATTGGTAGGTGACGCCAATATAATCCTTTATGAATTTATATCATAAGTTTTGGAAATGGGGTATTCGAAATTAGGGTGCAATTTTTTTTTTAAATTAAAAAAAAATCCTTTCACTAATATTTGTCCTAAATTAACTAACTAGGTATAAAACTTGGTTATAGTTACAAGACCTTGTAATCACTAAAAGACCTAAGGAACAAATGACACGCATCTCTAAAGGTCCCCAAAATGACAAAGCAAATTTTGTGTTTTTAGGGTTTTTATAAATTTCATCAAATGCCATATTTAAGATAACATCAAGATATTTCAAAAGTTAGCTAATAAAAGGTGAGACATTAGTTCACCCAAAAGGCATTTAAAAAAGGAACCCTAAACCACAAGCATAAATGTCCATATTCAAATTGAGGTTTAATGAATCTCGAGACCTTTTAAAAAGGAACTACGATTAACAAATTTTCAAAGGGTGATAACTAATTTGCCCAAAGATTTTTTCGAAAAACCATCTAATATATTAATTCAGCAAGTTTGTTTGTCTATCTGTCAGTCAGTCAATGACAAGGCTATACCCAACTGACAGCTGATGGACCTGGCACAAGTGTGAACAAGACCCAGATGATAGAGTCCAATTGTGGGCCGTTTGGGTGGTCTTCTTGCAATGCAAACGTTTTCTTCTTGCTCTCCTCTCCCATTTACGTTTCTTCTCCCTCTTTCATACAATGATGGGAAAGCATGCGTTCGTGCCCTATTGGGTACGATGGGAACGTACTTTCTTTTCCGATGTGGCAGAATGAGCCATTCCAAGAAATAACTGACATAATAATTTTGACGAGGAATTTCCCATAGTCATGACTTTCTGAAATGGCAGAATGTCGTTGAGCTTTAGGGTTTCAGGGGTCATCATCAAGGGTCATCGCTGCTTCAGTGCCGTGCCTTGTAGGCACGGGTTACCACTAGTATAAATGGTGATATAAACGGCATCTTGTAAACAAGCCTTCCACTTTCTACAATGTGAACACAAAATGTGACTATAACTAACGAGTTACTAAAAGGTGATAACTAATTTACCCAATCGCATTTTCAAAGAATGTTTAAACCTCATGGTATAAACGGCATGTTCAAACCTTTCACTCTTATACAATGTGAACATAAAATGTGACTATAACAAACAAGTTGCTAGAGGGTGATAATGAATATGCTCAAAGGTTTTATCAAAAGAACCTTAAACCGCATGGTATAAATGGCGATCTAAATGACATGTTGTAAACGAGCATTCCCCTCTCTCCTATAATGTGAACACAAAATCATCGTGTCACAAATGTCAATATTCAAATTGAGGCTTGGTGAATCTCACCACCTAGTGTGAAAAGGGAGCATGAATAACAAATGCGTGACTAAAGGGAGATGCATTAGTCTCCTCAAAATTTTAGTAACCCTACAACACACGACATAAAAGGATGTGTTCTTGTGACAATGCCTTGGACTTCCATGAAATGTGAACACAAAATTGTTGAATCACAAATGTCAAAAATGGAGGCTTAATGACAAAATCTCATGACATAGTGTGAAAGGGATCTATTATAACTAATGTGTGACCAAAGTGATATACATTAGTCCACCTAGAGGCTTTTAAAAAAAAGCCCTAGACCACATGGCATAAATGGTGTTTTGTAAACAAGCCTTCAACTTTTTTACAATGTGAACACAAAATTGTTGAATCATGATATATCTAGATTCAAAACAAGACTCAACGAATTTTATCACCCCATGTGAAAAGGGATTGTAACAAATGCCAAATGGAGACACAATTAGGCCATCCAAAGGCCTTTTAAAGGAACCCTAGACCACATGGCATAAATAACTACGACTATCCCACAATGTGAACACAAAATTATCAAGTATCACAAATGCCCAAATTCAAAATGGAAGCTTAATGCAAAATTTCACAACATGGTCTGAAAGGGACTATAACTAACTTGTTCCCAAAATCGCCATAAACCCTAAAAGCTGCCAAAGCAGGAAGACCCATCATACAATGTGAACACAAAATTGTTGAGAACCACAAATGTCCTTATTCAAAATGGATATTTAGCACAAAATCTCATAACTTGGTGTGAAAAGGCACTATAAGCAGGAAGACCCATTCTTTACAATGTGAACAAGTCACAAATTGTCTAGATTCAAAATGGAGCCTAGCAAAAAATATCATGAATCAATGTGAAAAGGGATTATAACTAACTTGTTCCCAACACCACACCCAACCCTCAAAGTTGCCACGTTGTTGTTAACAAGGCCTTGGACTCACTCTCTTACAATGTGAACACAAAACTGTCGAGTCACAAAATGTACAGACTCAGATTAGCACAATCTCTCATGACCCAGTGTGAAAAGAGACTATAACTAACTCGTTCCCAAAACCGCATCAAACCCTAAAAGCCGCCAAGCGGGAAAGAAGATCTTCTTCTTGCCCCGCAAGAATGTCCAAACCCTAGTGTAGGCGCGCGACAGGAGGGAAGGGCAAGAATCCATCCGGAAGAGCGAGCGCCGTTGCGCAGAGATTCTAGCTTATGGTTCGTATTCCTCGATCCATCGCTGCTGCTGAGTGGTGGTGCGATTAGGGTTATATTTTACGTGTGTTTTGTGGTGTTGGGGTTTTTTGAGAAGAGTGGGTTTTGCTTCGTTGTTGGACTGTTTGTAGAAAGGGTCTTGTTCTTGCAGGAGAGGATAAGGAGAGGAGAGTTCGAGGAAGGTGATTGGGTGAGGGGGGAATAGACAAGATGTCGATGTCGAAGACTTCCAAGATGCTCCAGTATATAAACTGGAGAATGCGAGTAACGATACAGGATGGGAGACAGTTGGTGGGGAAGTTTATGGCGTTTGATCGACACATGAACCTCGTGCTCGGTGACTGTGAGGAGATCCGTCGAGTTCCTCCGAAGAAGGGGAAATCCCAAGAAGAGAGAGAAGAGAGAAGAACTCTTGGGTTGCTCCTACTGCGTGGTGAAGAGGTGATTTCCATGACGGTGGAAGGTCCTCCACCTCAGGAAGAAAGCCGTGCCAAAGCTGCTGCAGCTGCGGCAGCTCAAGGTGGCCCAGGAGTGGGTCGGGCTGCAGGAAGAGGTATTCCTACTGCACCTCTTGGACAAGCGCAACCAGGACTTGCAGGTCCAGTGCGAGGAGTGGGAGGACCAGCTCCTGGGATGATGCAACCTCAGCTCAGTAGACCTCCCGTTCCGCAGGTTTCTGCAGGGCCCGTGACCTACACTCCACCTTCAGGTCCAATTCCTGGGGTGCGCCCTCCTGGTCCACCTCCAGGTCAGTATGCTCCTCGACCTATGCAAGCACCTCCTCCTGGTGCACCTCCTCCAGGAATGCGGCCCATGGTAGGACCTCCAGGAGGTCAAGGGGGTCCTCCTGTTCAATATGGAGGACCTCCGGGTGCTCCAGGCTCCAGGCCAGGAATGCCACCTCCTCCTGGACCGCCTCCGCAGATGGGAGGGCCAGGAATGCCACCTCCCTATGGCCAGAGACCCATGGGGCCTCCACAGATGATGCGAGGTCCTCCTCCCGGCATGGGAGGCCCTCCTCGCCAACAAGGAATGCCTCCAGGAATGGGTGGACCTCCACGACCGGGTATGCCTCCTCCTCCTGGAGCTCCACCCCCTGGAATGTATGGCCCTCGGCCTGGAATGGTTCCTCCTCCTCCTCCTCCTCATCAGCAGCAACATCAGCAGCAACAGCAGTGAAGATATGGTCTTCAAGCCATTTGTGGATGGCTTCATGTGTGGGAATTTGGGCTCAACAAAAGAGCATTGTTGATCATGTGAGTTCATGGGCGATCAAATTCCCGGCAGTGTCAGTCCATTGAGCCTGTGATTCACATTCGGCAGCATTTCTGTATACATTGCAATTGGCTTCTTGTGCCATAGGACATTTCAAAGTTTTGTTCCTATTTTCTCTGGGGTTAGTTCTACTGCCCATTACAAAGCTGGAGCTTGAAAGGTTGGTATATTCCTCTCTAAGCGGGCTCTTCGGATTTCTCCTAACACTTGTGTGATTGGCCAAATGACATTTTTCACTCTGCTTTTTTGTAAGGCAGGTTGAGAGCAAACCTAAAACATCAGCTTTGTTGTTACATTAGCACTCGTGATCTAGAATCATCATAATGCTTATCCTTCTTGCCAGGTTCAGGTTCATGGGACATGGTTGGTCTAGATTGGCATTGTTAATTGTCATGGTGATATTGGCCTTGATCACAAAAGGAATAGACACTTTCCCTCTTCATGTTTTGATGTCTTGATTGGCTCTATTGGGACATTCCTGTGTTTAAAACATCCTTGAAAATAGAGCATTTTATGTTTGATGCAACTGTGGAGATTTCTTGTCATAAGCCCCAAAAGAAAAGAATGTAGTAGTTTCTTTGTTTATGAAAGTGGCCATGGCTAATAGTACTATTGTCAATAATTGCCCTGCATGTTGTAAGCAATGAATTGTGGGCAAGTGAGTTGTTGGGCTGAGAAAGGGGGACAAGTGGTTTGTTTGACAGATGCCACAAATGGTATGGTAGATTGTCTGTCATATGTTGAGATTTGATACTAATGTTGGCTAAAATGAAGCATAGCACATATACCTACCCCTCAAGCTTGCTGCAGCTTGAATGAGGATACTATTGACTGTTACAACTAACTTCTTGAGTGCTAGTTGATGTCTTCCTTTTGCTTTTGGGATTTTGGAATTGTGGTCTTCCTTTGTGGTTGTTGTGCCTGAAATTTTTAGCAGATTATTATATGCTTCTGTAGTTTAAGAATAAACAAGAGAAGTTCATTTGAGAATGATTCTCCATCGCTGCAAAGCTTGTGGAGGCTTCAGACTTATATCTCTTGGTGAGATTTTTTGTTGGATAATATTTGTTTTTTGTTTTGGTCAATGTGCTTATAGATAATGTACTACTAACCCCATGGGGACTACTTGTGCCCCATCTATGGAGCAAATTTGCACCTCTTTTATTATGAGTTTGAGATTTTGAAGCACCTCTTGAAGAAGACCAACACCTGCCCTGTTGTGCTTGGGAGATTGTCCCATGTTCATAGGTTTGTGGATGATCTTCTTGTTCCTAACTTTTCAGGCTTTGAGAGTTTCATGTACCTGGACAAAGACTCATAATAGGATCCAGTGAGTTGGTGGCTGGTGATTTTTGGTTGCAACAACAGCAGCAGCTGTAGCCAGTCTGTTATTGAGTTTATGTTTGTTGAATTTGATTGCTGCACACTTTCTGCCTTTTGTTCTGGTACTACAGATGGAACATTCATGGAAGAATGACTGGATGGTCCATAGATATGCACATTCAAATGATTCTCTTGTTAGCAATCTTTTGATCATCCCACTGAGTGAAAAAACACAACCAGCATTATGTCTACTGCTTGTTAGCTGAACCCAAGTCTCTGATTTTCCAGGTTTTTTTTTCCTTGTAAGAGCTGATTGGAGGATTCAAGGTTCACTGTACAAAGACAAATCCAAGTAGAACACAACTTTCATCTAAACAAGGACAGCTAAAAAACAAGAGAAGAATTAAAGCTTATAAATGTTCTAATAGGCTACTTGACAACTTTAACATGAAAAAGCTAGCCCACGCAGTATACCACAAAGCTCCTGTTAATATGAAAAAGCCAGCTCACACAGAATACCACAAAGCTCCTGACAGAAGTGAAGCTTTTGAAACTGTAGCAGGACATCCTAATTGCAACCTATGTAAATCTTAATGACTGACGGGGAGCATTTGTGACCTGCTACAAAATGCAGTTAAATTTACTCTTGTGCTTCTATTGTGTGTTTTTGACAAGACATGGAAAGGATGTCGGGTTGGTGAGTTTAATGGTACAGCCACTAATCATGATAAACGTTCACTTATACTGCTGCTTCTCCTCTCTGTTCAGTCTTCTGAGGGGACAGCACAAGCTTTCATATGTGAGTTGACTACTTATGGGTAAGTGCAAGTATGACAAAAGCTTAGGCATGCAGACTATGGGCTGTTGGTGAGCAAGACAGCAACAAAACATGCAATAGATGTGGAGTTGCCCCAGATAGTGGATCCAGGCCACAGACAATGGTCCCACAATGCAATTTTCAGCTGCAGAAGGGTCCTGAGTGTGCTGGTGCTTACTTGAAATATTGGCAAGAACAGGTAAAGGTTGCCCACAAACCAGCAATTTTCAATGGAATGAAGCAAGAGTTCTGTCAGCTGTTTTGAGTTTAGACATCTTGGTAGTGGAACTGCTCCTGAAGCCATAATGATCTTCTTTGCTGGACAGCATCTATGCAATCCTGTCAGGTTGGGACAATGGTGGATTTAGCATTTCTGTCACTGCTCCAGATGTTCCAGTGGTCTTGCAAGTTGCAACTAACAATTGCACATATCTTCTGTCATAGGGTAGGATGGAGGACTCGAAGAAGGTAGATAAAACAATACCCAGGAAACAGATATGCTATGGACACAAAAGATGAGGAGGACACATGGGTGTGGTAGTTGATTATCAAAAGGAACTGTCAGGTGAGATTGAGAAAGAGGTGGGGGGGATGGAGCCCCTCAACAAAGAACATGGTGAGAGACAACAAAGGGGTTTGAAGCAAAGTTGTAACAGAGTGGAGTGTATATCTTAGTCACAGGATGCCTCAAAGGGGGGTAATCACAAAGCCAGGCAGCAATTTGTCCACAAAATCTCCTGTCTTTGCTTGCATCTTGCAAATGAAACATAGCTACAACTTACACAACAAAAGGGTTTCATCTACATTAGCTGAAAACCTTACTTACAGCCAACTGGTATGTGGATCTTGGAGGCTGTTGAAAGCAAATCATGATTAGGGTTACCTGAGCCCAAGCAGTTCATGAAAGCCTTGAAGTACTCCTGATAGAATTCACGTCCTTAATCCACTACTCTCTTCCAACAATGGCCGTGCATTTCCTTCGTTTCCAATAGTTTGCTACCTGAAACTCTAACTGGAAAACATATTGATGCACAAAAGACTTATGCTGAACGACGAGGTTCACATATGTTGCTTTCCTTTGTCCGTTTACCACAAACAATAATGCATTGGTTGAGAGCCAAAGAAAGCAATGGCAGAATATGTATGCATACTCAAGAGACATGCACCTCATCTTCTCCTGCATGAAAAATCTGCCTTACACCTTGGCAGATCCTCTGTGTTGCTCTTGACAATTCTTTGATCTATATTCTTCCAAATTTCCATGTTCAGTACCTTTTTTTCCGCCCCTTGCGAGAAGAGAGTTTCCCTTCGGCGATGGAGAGCTTTCCTTGCGAAAGAGTTTTTCTGCAACTAAGATCTGTGAGGAAAAAGGCAGAAGCAAATACTTTCTTGACTTCCGAGTCGTGACATGCAGACCTCAGTGGGGCCGCTCTCTCGCTCGCTCGCAGGTAGTGTTCCAACGTTCCCCCAAACTCCTGTTATCACGATCCCCAAACTCATCGCTTCCACGTTCTCATCGTCCAAGGAGCTTTGTAGTCTTTGAGTTCTTACGATCCCTTGTACGTTCATGAAGCTCCCATTGGTGTTCTCAACGGCAGGTTGATTCTGGGAACCCAATTATTAGGGTTTGGTGCTCACGTTGTCGCTTTCCTTTGATTTCGTGCTTCTGCGATTAGGGTTTGGTGTTTCCGCGCTCTCTCGCCAGTGGACAACGAGACGGACACGAAACGAGAGAGACAGAAACGGAGACACAGAGAGCGGGTTTAGGAAGAGGAAGAAGTCGGAAGCGGGAGAAGAAAAGGGAGATAGGAGGAAAATTTTCCGAGAGGGAGAGGTAGACAAAGTAGTACTGCGAAAGAAGAAGGAGGAGGAGGAACAGAGAGCAAGAACGGGGACGTAAAGCCTTCACGAGATGGATGTGATAACGAGTGTGGGAGTAGCAGGAGTACAGGGAATAGAGAAAGTGGTTGTGCATCCGCTGGTTCTGTTGAGTATTGTGGACAATTACAACCGAGTTGCGAAAGATACACAGAAGCGCGTGTTGGGAGTTCTTCTAGGCTCGACTTTCCGGGGCCGTGTAGACATCACCAACAGCTATGCAGGTTAGCCCACCATGGGTTCCAGTTCTTTAAATTGAGGGGCTTCAATTGAGATCCATTTTTCTTGTTTTAGGGTTTGCCCCTGGAGGAGAGGGTATTTTCCATGGATTTTTTACGAGCCGTTTTTTCACTTGCGTCTGGGGGAGTACAGTTCCATTTGAGGAAGATGATAAGGATGCCAGCATTTGGTTTCTGGACCACAACTATCACGAAGTCATGTTTGACATGTTCAAGAGGATCAATGGTACTACTGATCACAACCTGCCTTGGCAAATTTTTTGCTTCTCATACACAGTGTTGTAACATGATAGGCGACTATGATGACTGTTGTAGGCTTGAGCTGAACACAGTTGATTGCAAAATCCATTTAAAACTATTGTGTTGTGATTCTGCAACAGCCAAGGAGCATGTGGTAGGGTGGTATAGCACTGGGCCAAAACTCCGAGCAAACGACCTTGACATACATGAGCTTTTCCGCGAGTGAGTACCATCTTTGTAAGAGCAGCATGTTGCTGTAAGGTGTGTGTAGTGAGTGGTTCCCTTTTTTTATTTGAATTCACTAAACTGACAGGAACAAAACATGGGTGTGCAGTTATGCTTCAAATCCATTGCTGGTGATCATTGATGTTCAACCAAAGGAACTTGGTATTCCTACAAAGGCATATTATGCAGTGGAGGAAGTAAAAGAGGTTCATACATGGAACCCACACTCTTGTGCTTGATAGATAGTCTTAATTCTCAGAGCACTGGAGCTCAGTATTTCCTGTTGTTTGTATTGCAGGATGCAACCCAAAAAAGTCAGAAGGCATTTGTGCATGTTGCATCAGAGATTGGAGCATATGAGGCGGAAGAAATTGGTAAGTTTTTGGTGTTATGTGTCTTAGGAAGTATCTTGGGGATTTTTTGGCAATAGCATCTTTGTGATACTACACATGTGATAGTTGGCATTGTCATGCATGTGAGAATGGGTCTCATAGTCATGATCGCTGTGAGACTGCAGGAGTAGAACACTTACTACGGGATGTGAAGGATGCAACAATCAGCACCCTTGCCACTGAGGTACCCAGCTGTGATCACATAGGATGTTGCACACAGCATTTTAACGTTGAAGGGTTTAGTGATTTTCATAGGTAGTATGTTTTGAGATTACTCTACTATCTCAGTGGTGAGAACTGTTCTTATGTTTTTACATAGTTTGTTGTCCACTGGGTGTAAAGACAAGAATTCTAAAATACTAGGAAATTAGATTTCTCACCATAGAGCTTCATTTTTGAGCTGAAATCAAGAGCCCCATTGCTGTAATTCACTGAGAGCATTGCAAAATGCCTGCAAATTTGTAGATTTAATGGAGAGTTTCACTGTGGTTGAAAACAATTGAAGGGAAATAAATTCATTGGTAAGGGTCTTACAGTTTATTGTTCTAGGGCTGAAGAGTGTATATGACCAATCAGATTGTCCCTGAAGAAATCATCACCATCATCAGAAAGGATGTTGTAGCTAGTGTGCAGTTCTGGGCCTCTGAGGTCACATTGCTTTGAGAATCATGAATGCGGAGGTCTTAATCTCTGTGTAAGTTTTGGACAGGTTGGTGGTAAGCTTTTGGCCTTGAAGGGACTGGAGGCACGTCTGAAGGAGATTCATGCCTATCTAGATCTTGTAGTAGAAGGACGCCTTCCTCTCAATCATGAAATTTTGTACCATCTGCAGGTATAATATCTACCACTTCCGGCCAAATTTCAGCACTTGAAATGTTTTGCCAGGTAGCAATTGATGTTCCTAAGAACAGTTGTTTCTATATCTCTGGATAATGTTTCTTTCTTTCCCAGGGGTAGTTGTTAGGGTTTAGAGGTAGTTTCAGTCATGTTAGACAGTATCCCTGATTTGAAAATTGGTGACAGATGTGAAGCACTGTACTCCCTAGATTTTGTGTGAATATGGAGGGTTAAGGGGTTTCTTGTGTCTTGAGCAGGATGTATTCAATTTGCTACCCAATCTCAACATACATGAACTCATCAAATCCTTTGCAGGTGAATTCTTGATACCCAAAGTTGCTAGATGATGCCATCTATTCTGGCACTATCCCTTCTCACAAGGTTGATACTGCAGTTGAGAAAACCAAATAGCAGTACAGATTATTGCCTTCTTTTAAAGACTTCTTGCTTCCTTTTGTGAGCTTGGGTTGCAGTTGGAAGTAGCTTGTTGTTTCTGTGGCACAATACCCTTGAGACAAACAACTCTTCTGAAAATGGCATCTACCTATTCTACTTCTCAATCTGTTGCTTACTTGTTTGAGACTTTTTTAATTTGGGTTCACAGGTGGCTGGCTCTACTGTAGTGTATTCTTTAAGTTACAAATGATGCAGACAGTTTATTGATCATCTTATGTGAAACTTTGGGCTTTGATCTGCTGACCCTCTTGTGAATTATCTTTATATTTCCCAACTTCATGACCATGATGAAGCATGAACAAGCATGGGTTCCTTTGCTTGCTCAATGTTGTCCACTATTTACTTTGAGAACATTTTATGTGGATTAATAGGCCTTGACTTGTTTATCCTTACAGTGAAAACAAATGACATGATGCTGGTGATTTACTTGTCATCTCTCATCCGGAGTGTCATTGCACTCCACAATCTCATCAACAACAAGGTATGCATTTATGCATCCATATCCTGCATATACCAAGTGTTCAAATGGAGTATAGAGGATTGATTTCAATGTTTTTAAATCTTTTGACTGGAGGCCCAGTAGGGTAAAGCAAGCTGCTCAGCTATATTTCACCTTAAAGCTTTATTAACAATTTATCCAGTGGTTGCTGATAGAAATTACATTGAAGCTCTGGATTGTCTGAATTATCTGGGTAGATTGTGAAGCTCAAGGGAGTGTTATGAAACTTTATGGGTGCAGATGTTGAATAAGGAGCATGAGAGAATTGCAGATGCTGTAACAACTAGCCTTTCAGCAATCACTGTTTAGGCAGCAGTGAAATACACTTGTAGAATCATCATATAAGTAGGGCTTTTCTCCTACAGAAATTTGTTAATAGAATTTATGGTTGGTTCTAGGTCAGCCTTCATCCTTGGCTCTGGGTGATTTTGCTAGTATTCTCAGTAGTATACCAATGTCACAAGTCAGGGCTTTGCATTTATACGACTTTTTGTTTTCTAAATTCACATTTTTGCATCACATGAAAAATTAACTCTCCCTCCCTCTCTCTGTCTATTTCTCTCTCGTGTCTAGTTTTCCTTGGTATGCTGTGTTCTCTTGATCATCTCTTTCTCCGCCTGCCCTTTTGTTCATCTGGATCTATCATCCACCTCCATGTTATTCAATTTGCAATGCTTGGGAATGTTGCTTTGTCATGGAGGAGGGGTGGTTCGAACAAGGGTGACTATGATATCTCAATGTGGTTCTTCAAAGCTTTTCATTTTACCTTCAGTTCCCTAGAATGGGTGGTGAGCCTGATTGTGCATGATGCGATTTTATCCAGGTATTTGCATGGATCCTTGATTGGCCAACAAGGTCATCTTTGTGACTCATTGATTGTTTATGCTTTCCAAGTTCCCTAATGTTCATATGGTTTCTTTATCACGCCTAATGTGTTGTAGCTAAGCAATCATTCGAGTTGAGTATTATGTCAATATGATGCACCGGCACTTGCAATTAGCACAAATATTTTGACTTTCACATCTCTTACATAGTGATCATGTGTGAATGACTGCGTGCAGCTACAGGAGTAGATACATGAATATGCAAATTTTCAATTTCACTAGAGTATTCTGAGGTTTGAATTTGGAATGCATGCTTTTCACACATTATATGAATTGAGCTTCTGACACTTGCAATGCTTTTTTTTTTTTTCAGTATTGGTGGTTTTCTTTGACATTTATCTGCATAGAATCAACATCAACCAGTGCTGGACTCAAAATTGCTTGAGTGAATCTTCTTACTTCTGCTCCAAATATTTGTGCTGCATTCATTCAGTACTGTGCTACCAGCTGCTTGTTGCACCTCCTTGATGATGGGAATATGGAACCTAAGGGGGAAGAGAAACTTCAGTCATGCTTATTCAGCAAGCTTTGCCTCATTCTTCCTTCATTCTAGAATATGGCTGGCAGCACTCCAAAAGCATGCTCTTCCAAGATCTGGTACAAGAATCTGTCAGAATCAATTCCTGGATAGAGAAAGTGGTGCTGTTCGTTTGATGAACTGCATCCTCAATATGTCTCTCAAGGAATAAAGGGTGTGCGAAAATCCAACATGATACTATTTGTAGTTGTAGGTATGAAAATTCTGCAAGGAAAAGGATTTCTTAGTATGAAACATTTTTGTTTGTTGGCTGGAGTATTGAAAATTTCTGAAGGTTACAAGGATGGATCCTTCTTGTATGTGAGAAGGGTGAGTGTCATTGAGCTCCTGAGACATGAAAATGCAAAGCTGAAGTTGGAGCTCCATGAGATGGAACATGAAAGAGAGTGCGTCAGGCAAGCAGAGTGTGGGATGGGTAGGATGAAACATTGTGAAAATATGAAAGTGAAGACTACCTTTGAATGCCACTCTGGCATTGTTTGCTGATTGAGAGAGAGGCCACATGGGTATGTCATAATTGGCAATCCTGCACTCTGCTTTGCTCAGATAATAATCATGACCAGTCAGTTCAGGATCTTTGCATATTCCGTTGATCTTTTGGAAGTGTTTTGCCGCCTCCAATTTGTGTCCCTGCTGCAATACTGGTAGAGTTCCACTAATTTGTTGCCAAGGGAATCTGTTACAGGTTGGTAAGTACTACATCTTTCTGTTTCTTGTGAGGGCTTTGATTGTGGAAATCATTATGAGGTTTGTCTTCCTTCTTAACTGAACCTAGCTTGTCAAGATTAGTCTATTTGTGACTCCAGGCCTCTTAATCAGTCAGGCTCTAGGTTGGCTATTCTGTTATATGCTGCACAACAGATCTTTTTTGTTGCATTCGGTATTGTGATATAAACCAATTGACCTAGAGCAATGACTATGTTACATCATCTACCTCTACCTCATGGCAACAAGCTGTCAGAAGTCTAGTTGTCACAAATTGCATGAAGATTTCTTATTGCAATTGTTATGATTTGCTTTTTTGTTCTGAATTGCCTTTGTAATCTGAATACTGTTTGTTCAACTACTGAATTCTTATTTCTTGATTTCTCATATAAAGATTTCAGGCTGCACACATTCAACTGTACTGATCAGATGCAGCTGAAAGACATGCAGATCCATCAAACCTCGGATGTTATATCTGTCATTGTCATGCACACATGTAGGTGAATGCAGGTCGCAGTAAACTGTGCCAAAGGAGGAATCCTGTGAACTGCCAAAGCAGAAAAACTCCAAGGACTCCAAGAATCTGAGGATCATGTGTTGAGTAAGCTGGTGTTCTTCACCAATCTAATGTTTCTTCTTTTAATGATTTTTTGTGATGTAGCTGAAGCGGTGATCATCCATAGGAAGATTTAGTGAAAGTGGTGATCCTCAATAACAAGATGTAGTCAAATCTGGCTATACACCAGATATGAAAGTACAATTTTTAAAGCATCCTTATGTATTTTTGGCTACTTACTGGAACCAAATTAAAAAACATGGCTATTGATGAAACCCCTGGAAACCACTTCATTATTGCATTACTTCATCTTGTATTTCGGTTTTTGATGAAATTTTGAGAGTAGAAAAAAGGCTTCACCAATCACCTCTATGAGATTATGCCTACTGCTCTGCTACAGCCGGAAGTGTGGGCAGCTAACTACCATGGCTAGGGCTTAGTGTCAGAGCGAACCAGAAACCAGCAGTGCACCATGCAAGTGATCACTGAACAGTTTTCTGTAAGGTTCCAGTTCCCTAGCTGACCATGATAGTTACCCCAGTTGCTTTTTTGCCTTATTATAGTGGCAGGTTGTTAGTAGGTAGGTAGTAAAAACAGCTATGTATAAACAGGTCTAGTCTGCATGCTGCACACCTAACAACTTCCGATGCATATCTGCGGAGGTTTGAAGATGGGAGGCCTGACGCCGCTCCAAATGAGATTTCCAAAACCCACCTCTCAGCTTGTATGAGGCAAGCCCAAAAGCTTGCAGTGCCAATCATGAAGTATCATGTGGACATGATGTTGGCATGCCAGAAGCTTCACTGCAATTTGGCAATTGCCTAGACCATTCTGTCAAGCAAACAAATATAAACCATCAGAAGACATGGCAACCAAAATAGTGAGAAACTTCTTTCACAGCATCCAGGAAATAGTCCCTAAAATTGATCATCAAAATAAACTCTCTGAACAGTTGCATGATCTGACATGCAGTTCTCACATCAGACTGACAGCGTCAGAAAAGGGATTTGTGCAGCTGCCAAATGAGATCTGATTGAGCACCAAGACTCCATGGTGGTAGAGTGGGGTTGATCGATCCTTGATCACAGCAACAGCTGTTGCTTTGGCTCTGGCTCTTCATCTAACTTGATCACATTCCTCAAACTCTTTGTGAATTTGTAGTTGGCATTTGTTGTCCCCTTGCTTTGAAAGACTACTGGAAGGTAGTTGTGTATTCATTCATTGCAAGCTGATGCACTCTCTTGAAATTTTGTGCCTCTTTTGAGGAAAAAGAATTCCTTGTTTTTCTTTCATGCTTGACTATAATCACCATTGTGAAATGCAAACAGAGCACAGCCTGCTTCTGTGTCTTCTTCACCTGCTGATTTGCATGGGCTTGGTAACTCAAGATTGAGTTCTTCTGATTTGTGTGTAGTGGCTGTTGTTGCTGCAAGCAATTGAGAAGATGATGAGAAGATAATGCTGTCTTGCTTCTTGTTAGCTACTAACAAAATCCTTGACAATCATCCTTGTTTATTTTGGGCTGTGTGCTGCGCTATCCTCCATCTCATTGTTTCTTAGGCTTCACACTTGCACAATCTGTCTCTGTATGCAAACTGCATATCTATTCTTTCTTGTTAGTTTGTTGGTTTGTTGAGGCACTTGACCACCTGGAACATCTTTATTTAATGTGGATATACAAGTGTAACGTGGAGTTGATGGAAAACATGCAACATACTATGACGAGGATCATTGCAGAACCATCCCCTAAGGTCAAAAGAGATGCAGCTTGTTACAAAGACCATCATTGCAGAGCAGTCCCACAAGTGCAAAGAGATGTAGCATACTTACTATGAAGACAATCATCATCACAGATCATTCTTGCAAGCTTGAATCCTCTTTGAAGTTGCTCTGAAGAACTACCAAATTGAAGAATGGCAATCGCAGCAGAATAAATCCTGCAAGCTCTGATCCTCTTTGAAGCTTTGATCTGAAGAACTACTGAATTGAAGAAGAATTGATGATTGCAATAATCAGAGGATGATGATGTTGAAAAGGCTGCACAAACTTGTCAAACTGCAGATTATGTCTCATTGATGCTGAAGTTGTCTTGGCTTATGAAGGCCAATGGCAGAATGCTTCATTGCAAAATATTGTGAAAATATCATTGCAATTGGCAGCATCTTGAAGGGAAAAAGAGCACTGCAAGTTGGGACACCAAATGCATGGTCTTGGCACTTTGGCTTTCCATTCTTGAATCAATACCATTTGATATGGAAACCAATCTGATGCAGTACTGGTGGGACCAACAAAATCATCTGATTGGCAGGGGGGGGGAGAAGAACAACAAATTCCTCCTCCTCTACTGCAAAGAATGGTCCAGTTGTGCAATCAACATCTCTCAAGCCCAGGTCCAACAAGGGAGACGACTGACTGGTATGTGCTCATGACTCTTTGATCATAACCAGAAATGCAGAGAGATAATTTTTTGTGTGTTTGAACATCACCTGGTTCATAATCTCAGAGCATCTGCGATCAGTCTGCTTCACATGTAAAAGTCACTTCCCCTGGCAGACCCTTCATTTTCCATGCATTAGAGAATTCTTGAGCAAGTTGTGATCAGATTGGTAACTTCTGCACAAGAGCTTCATAGAACCTGTGCATCATATTTTGTTTCATGGGACTCATGCATGCCAAGAGGGAACTCAAGTTCTCTCTCTCTCTTTTCTGTTGGATTTCCTCTTTTTCCTGCTTGGTAATTTGGTTGCTGTTATGATGTCAGATCTGAAACTTATCTGTAACCATATTATCTCAGTTATTTTCAGGTGCACATAGATCAGAAATATGTCGTAAATGATCTGGAATCCCCCTTTTCTTGTGAAGATTGTGAAACTGGGTTCTGTCCTTGTGGAGTTCAAGTGTGGGCTGAATGTTTTTTTGTTTCAAGAGCACATGGTTCTAAGGTGGAACTTGCATTGCACACCAATATCATGTGCCTGAGCAAAGTATCTTCTTGTTTTGTATATTGTGAGATCCTGTTTAGTACTGTTTCTATCTCCTCTTTGTTGTGCCCTGCAATTGTCTCCATCTAGTTCAGAACACATGTAGCTTGAAATTTCATACTCAGATGCTCAGCTCAGTCTGTACCCATTGTGGGGAGCTGGTGAAGTCAGGATGCACCATATTGTTGGTGACTAATCAAAGAGTCAGATGAATCAAGTTGTAGTTTAGAGTGACTATCAAATTAGCCGAGGTTTCATTGGTTCCTCTTTTATGTTGTTCAGTTCCTGTTTTGTGTTTTCGTCTCCCTTTTTTATGTGCTTTTGCAGACCTTCAAAATATCTTACAGTGGTGAGTCCTGCATTTCTTTTGTACATCTGTTGTGTACTATATACTCTGCACTAACATAGATGTACTCAAGAAGCTTGACCATAGTGTGCTCTTGTTGATTGCAACTGCAAGATCGAACTTGGGTAGGACGTATTATTGGATGTTCTTCACCAAGCATGGCAATGATCAAAACTGGTGGTTGAAGGGTTGGCATAGCAGTCAGTAGAGAAATTTGACTGCGAATATGAGATGTAGGTGGGTGGACATGGCAACGGCTGTTGCATAGCAAAACATGTTTTTGTCCCTTATCTCTGCATAGACTAGAACTCTAGAGCAGATTATTCCTGAAGACATGAACCTCAACCGGGTTGTAAGTATAGGACTAACTGCTTTTTATTTCTCCCAACCCGCATGCTTTGCTTGCATCCACAAATCCAAGATATGGCAATCTACATATCCAGATTGCAAGGTTCAATAACTTCACCCATGTGCCTGTTAACTAAACAGTCACAATCCCCATGTAATCTATTCATGACAAAGAAAAGGAGCTGCATTTCATAATCAGAAGTCAACTAATATTATCAAGTATCTGGGAACTGCAAACTATCTTCAGTCAATTTTACCAACTACTGGGATCACCTTCTCAATATATACCATGTCAAACCACCAACAAAACTTGTTGAAATTCATCCAAAGTATTATAGGGGACAGTCCTGCAATGGACATTAAATCATAGGTGAAATGCCTATGTAGCTCACATAGTTTTGTTGGTTCTGCTTGTAAGGGAGAGACTATGGGAATGATCATTTGGTCCCACATTTTGAGAAATGTTCACCAGGTGTTAGTCTGAACTGTGAGTTCATTTTTTTGGGGAACATGGATTTTTTTTCTATTTACATAACTGTTGCTAGTTTGGACTTGCCATAAGGTGCATACCCATTGCTGCACAAAGAGGAGGGGCTCCAATGGCTTAAAGAAGGCCCAATTTGGACAAGGTTTGTTCCCCAAACCCTTGATCCCAAGATCTTGGATCTGAGAAAAATCTTCAACTTGGACAATGTTTGAGACCAAACTCATGATCTGAGCTGCCACCCAACTGCAATCCCTGCACTATGCAATCTGTGGCTCTCATCTTCTTGCAAGGACCTCCAAATTTTATGTACATCACATCCTACATGTAAGCCTCAGGCATGGCTTGAATTCTGACACGATCCATAGCAGATCTTCTTCTTGAATGTACATTGTCTCTTGCATGTTCTAGTTTGTTTGAGATGTGGTCGTGAGTGCAGCTTTCTTCTGGACTGCATGTGCTTTCCCCAAGCCCACATGAAGGATGCATGAAAGTCGCTCATCTTGCTGCACACAGTTTGATTCTTGGCTGCACTGGGCCATTTAATGTCTGCACGCACATCCTGCTCCACAGCTCGAGTGACGAGGCGCGCGACTACCTTAGCATTCCCATCTTGGTGTGCAGTCTTGGAATCTGTGGAACATCCAGGGTACATAAAAAGTGCCTTCTTGCGTGCCATCTCCAAGAGCTTGGAAAGATTTTCTGGATCATCCTCCTCATACACAAATCCCAGAAGCATGTTCACGAAGGTCCTGTTAATATAAAACTCTGCATTACCATCTCCAGCGTTTGCGCCCTGCTGCACATGACCCTTGCCCTTTTTTCTATAAGACGCATGATGAGCTGAAACCATGATCATGCGCTTGATCAGTGTGACGTTTACAAGATGAGCGAATCTACCACTGGGAGAAGTTGGCACAGAAGGGTTTAGGGTTTAAACCCTAAACTCTCAGAAAGCTTGAAAATTAACAAGGAGAGCTAGAGGCGCAAGAAGATTGCAGAAGACTAGTGCAATTGAGGCAAGATCTAAAGTATGACTAAGCTGCTGTACTTGCAGCAATAAGGAACTCGACTCAGAGCTAGGTAATTATCAGAACAGTCATGCGAAGAACAAGAGAGGGGCAAGAGAGAATGAGATCAGAATGTGTGCTTAGTGGGTTGGAGAGTAGGAGATTAAATAGTCCATATCTAGACTAGTCTCGCGTGCGGAGGAACCGAATTGGGACAGTTTAGATGTATAAACTAGTCTCGGGTGCAGAGCTACAACCCACTTCAGGGACAGCATGTAGATGAACTAGCCTCGGGTGCGCCGAAGAACCACCGACTTGAGACGACGGTGTGCACAAGCTGTGGTAGCTGAAGATTTGCTTCTGGCATGATCTGCATTCCTCAATTGTAAGTCCTCTTCTTTTGGGTCTGGACTTTGATTTTTTTGTGATCTTTTGGGGGAGGAAATCTTTTCCTAGTAGGTAAGAAAAACTATGCCTGGGGAAGAGTCCAAGTGTCGGAAAATAGGATACATGGGAGGAGAGGTCCTAGCATTAGAAGCTATCTAGAGTTTTGGAATTCAAAGTTTGCAAAATTTGGAAAGAAACTTGAGAATTAGTCCGAATTTGGAGCTCGTGGAACTCAGGTGGTAATTCATGCCCATTTCTGTCATTTGTAATGAGCAAATAGTCTTGGTGTTTTTCTTTCGGTTTTGAGATGCATTTGTGAAAGAATTATAGCTTTGGCTTCTTGTAGCTGAAAATTAGAAGAAATTACCAAGGTCTTTCAGTCTTTGGTGGTTGGACATCATCAGCAAAGGGCTTGCTACAAATGAAATTAAGTATGGTGGTTTGTTGAGCTAAGGAAATAGATTGGAATGATTTGTTGTAGTAGTAGCTATAAGAGCCCACAATTTGACATTGAACAAAGAAAAGAAAAGAAAAGAAAAGCTTCTACCCCTTAGGCTAGAGGAGGATTGTAATAATTTGGTATCAAAGCAAATCAATGCTTGTAGATATTTCTTTTCTCCTTGAAGTTTCGTTTTTATTCTTGTTGGAGGAAGTTGTTTATTTTGGGGAGGTTTTCTTTTTTGTCTCACAATTCCTTTGGATAGAATGATGACCGACACAACTGATGTTTGCATGGGATTTGGGAATAAGTCCTTATCGGGAAACCTTCGTGGACCACCAAATGTAAAGGGAATCTACAAGGACATGGTTAAAACCCTTGAATTTCAATGGAAAAAAGTAATACCATGTGAAAGGATGTCACATCCTTTTTAAGGAAACCTTGGAGGAGTTGCATGACAAGGAATACAATGAGGTGGATCAAATTAAGAGTGCCACTTTATTGTTGTGGGTCAAAGCTAGGGTTTGGTTGAGCAAAAAGGTGAATTGAGAAGTTCAAGGTCAACCTCTTTTGAAACATTGAGATGTTCTTTGCAAAATCTTTACAACCCAATACTTGTCGCAAGGTTCCTCTATTAAAATTAAGGAAAAATTGATACAACTATGATATGAATAGGAAATGTGGTTAATTGCAAGCAAAGGTTTGATGAACATATCATTTACTTCTTGTCCACAGTGGAGCTTGATTGGGTTTGCATGTTTGTGAATAAACTCAATAACAATATCAACTACATGGTAAAGGTTTATAACCCCAAGACTATCTTTGAAGCTTAAATGTTGGCTACAAACTTTGAAAGCTAAAACAGTACACATAAAAAACCCTTTGGGAAAGTTGATGTAGTGCTTAAAGATAAACATGGACTTTTGGTGCACCATTTTGCCAAGGGCAATGGAAATGTTTTCAATAGGCAACTTTGAAACTTGAACATGGGACATGACAAGTTGTGAAAACTCTATAATAATTTAATGAGAAGGAACAAGAAGCACGTAAGTGGAACAATTTACATTTCATTTGCCATCAAATAAGTCAATCATGCCTTCAATGTCCAAAGTGATCTTGTTAAACAAAAGTTTTTAACCTAACCATCGAAGGACAACAAAAGATGGGGGATATTGGTCAAGAACGTGTAAGCTTGAACGTGAGTAGGTGAACATGAGCAAAGGAATAGGACCAAATCTTTTTTAAAATATTTTTCCCAAGATGATAGGATATTTAAAAAATATTTTGTCACACCTTAGACAAAATATTTGGTGACGTGGAAGAATATTTTGTTATGTGTCATGAATGAATGATCTTTATGGATGAAAATGTGGATAAAAAATGAAAATGGATGAAACTTTTCATGAACATTTGCAACATGATATATTATAAACAAAATACAATAAATTTATGTTAATTTATTGTGAACAATTCATCACATGAAATGTTCAAATTATACTTGAATTAGTATTTCAAATTCCATTACTATTAAGTATATTCCAACTTTGCAACATTAAATGTTGCAACCCTAACCTTGGGCTCACGATTAAAACAAAGGTGTGAGCTAAGAATGAAGCTTGTGAGTCACATTTCATGTTCCCGGGAGCGTAGGAAAATGTGAGAGAATGAACCCTCACACTCCCAAGTGAGCTCCCACTTTGGGAGTTGGAGTCTCGATGGATTCCCAAATTTTCAAAGGGCGATTGTAAGGGTCAAAATTCATTGAATTGAATAGTTCCTTTTATACCATTGGAAATTTCTTGAAACTTAAATATCTAAAATGGGCTCTCATGACCCATTTGGGTACTTAAAACATAAGTTATGGCCAAAAGAAAGGTCAAGAGTCAAATTGTCAATTTGACTCCTGACCACTAAAAGTCAGGAATAGCCCTGAATTACTTGCGTGCAAGTAGAGTGACACATATTGTTAGAAAGATCTCAACGAAGGCTCTAACTTTGTTTTCGACTTCACCTCAATCGGAAGTCTGCACAAAAAGTTATGGGCCTCCAAAGTCATAAAAGTCCTAATTCTGAGAATTTTGGGACTCCCAAATTGGGAGTCCCGAGACAAAATGACATTTGAGTGTAGGCCCCGTGGTTAGGTACAAAGAATACTATAAGGGGGAAGGTGGTGGCTTCCCCCAAGTCCGAGCCATGGTGAGTTTTGTGAGTTCGTGTTTGCCAATGGTTTGTCCATGCACCAAAAGTGTTCCAATTATGCACTAACCAACTTGTTGTTTGATTTGTGCAGGTTTGTGTGAATAATTAACATGCTTGTCATTCATCCTAGTCCCCATCCCGGAGCTCCAGCATGCCCTTTTACCCCTAAAGTGCTATGATCCAAGGAGCATACCTCAATTATTTATCCTTTCGTTGTTTTCACCTTGGACTTAATAAATGATAATCAAAATCATATACATGATGTTATGGCTGTTAAGACAAATGTAGTTGTTCTGCCATTAGGAGTCGTTCTGGCATATGCAATTGTTCCAAACTCACCAGCAAAAATTAGATGGTCCAATGACAACCAATGTTTGTAATGCAAAATTCAAATGAAAAAATTGATTAAACAACTATAAATATCTCATGAAGTAGACATGTTTCCAAACATCTCCTATGTCGTGTATTCAATTTAGTTTTATTTTGAGGTTGAAGGGATTCATCAAAGAAATTTAAAACAAAGTTTTTTCATTTGCATCATGTCAACATATCCATACATGGGGCACTGGGTTAATAAGAGCGAGAAAATAAATCTTATGAGTATGAACCAAATACATTGAAGGTGAGTGCAAAAAAAATACATTGAATGAGAATCTTTAAATGGCGATGAATGCATTACTACATAAGCTACTACAAAAAAAATCTGAAAAGAAATCCAAATCCAAAAGAAATCCTATTATGAAATAGAGGAAAAACAAAATCCAAATTAAAAAAAAATCCTATTATGAAATACAAGAAAACTACAAGCCACATTTATCTATTTCTCAACTACTCCAAAATTTATGAAGCGCACCACAAAATTTCTAATAAGTATGGGGAAAAATAGAGCGAGAAGGAGAAGGGCAAGCTATTAAAATTTGAGCATAGTCTTCAACATATGAAGGCAGTCGGGGGCTTAAAGGTGGGCTTGGAAAGAAATCATCACAAGCAAAAAAAGGTATGTGCCTTGAAGAACTAAAGACACCTCTACATCACATGGGAAGGGGTGTCATTAGTCTGTCTAAATTCAAAATAGGAAAGCGGAAAGCAAATTTGGTGGAAAGGTTAAACTTATTCACAATCCAAATCAATATTGGAGCACTTATGGATTAGGGATTCAAGATCTAGAGAACATTTTGGCAATTATTCGCCTTAGGATCCTTCATCTTGAAAAGAGGACAAAGAACCTCATTGAAGACCTCCTAATCTCCATCAAGTGCCAAAATGTGTTGGCCTAGATTGTGGCATGCCAACATACTATTATCTAAAAGGAAGAGAATGTTAGATGAAATTATGGAATGAAAATCCAATGCAACAATAGAATGTTTGTAACAGTACATACTAGTTGATGTTATGAAATCAACAACAAAGGATTTCAACTTTGAACAAGCTTCAATCAAGGCCTCAAGTGTTAAAGGATGCATTTCTTTGCTCACACGAAATGGCTTCCCAAAACTTGAGACTATCATTGTGGTGCTATAAGTTTAGTTGTACAAAACATCTTTCTCCGTAACCCTGATCCCCTACTCAAGTATGTTAGAAGCAGATGCTTGAAACTCAAAAGTTTAGGGGGTCCTCAGGAAAAATGTACCCCAGCTGAATAAAATCTACAAGAAAAGAAAAGGGCGTTGAGGATTGGAATAGAAAACTAGTAACAAGAATAATAAGGACAAGATATGGGAAGGGAGATGTACCTTCAACCTAAAACCCTTAATGCTACATAACGAAAGATTGTTCACCACCACCCATTTCATTTGAATTGACATGGAGTAACTATCCAAGAATTCTCTTATTTATTTGAAAATTTGTAGGTTATTTGAATGGAAAAGGAAGATGGCACCACTTTGGGACAAGAACTTGTTTAAAAAATGAAAACATAGTCCACATAATGCGGGACTTTAGCATTCCATTTTGGAATGTTAGCTTTAGAATGAGACACCATGGGAACACCAACACCTCCTAGCATGTCTCCAATCATAAGATCAACAAGCCCTTGTGGATTCATCTGAAACACATAATTTCGTTAAGTCGTTGAAATTAGAAAAAAATTGAAAAGAACTTGTTCATAAAAATAATTATGGTATTGAGTTCACCTAACGAAAGTAGTCGATGAAAATGGCATGTTCAGGAGGCCATTTTCCAATTTTCATTCACAAGGACACTAGAGAAGACCATGAGAGATGCATTGCCTTTTCATGGAATCCTAATGGTTTTTTTGTTCAAACTAGAGACAAATCTCGCCAAGATGATAATGGTCGATGACCTCTTAACAAATCAAAACCTGATAATTTCCTTGAACCTTTAAAAGAAAAAGCAGGTCAAGATGAGGATGGTCAACAACTTTTTGGTGATAGGTCAAGGCATCTGCTATAACATCTGTCGCAACCTTAGCCTTGGGTTCACGACCAAGGCAAGGGCTTGCAAGGTTGTGAGCCAAGAAGGAAGCCCAGGGGCCACATCTCATGCTCTTGGGAGTGCAAAAGAGTGTGAGGGAATGAACCCTCAGAATCCTAAATGAACTTTCATTTTGGGAGTTAGGGTCCCAATGGACTTTCGAATTTTCAAAGGGCGAATGCAAGGGTCAAAACCCATTGGATTGAAAAGATTTTTATATCATTGGAAAACTATTGAAACATAGATGTTGAAAATGGGCTTGCATGACCCATTTGGGCATCCGAAACACAAATTATGGCCAAAAGAAAGGCTGAGAGTCAAATTAGTAGTTTGATTCCCAACCACTAAAAATCAGGAATCGACCCAATTTCCTTGCATGTAGGTGGTGTGCGACATACCGTTGGAAATATCTTGATAACTTTGCTTCAGACTTCATCTCAATCAAAGGTTTGCACACAAAGTTATGAGGCCCCAAAGTCGCAAAAGTCTTAATTTTGGGTATTTCAGGACTCTCATTTGGAGTCCTAGGACCAAATGCCATTTGGATGTGGGCTTCGTGAAGAGGCACAAAGTATACTATAAGGGGGAAGGTGGTGGCTTCCCCCAAGTTCGGGCCGTGGTGACTCTTGTGAGTCCAAGTTTGCCCGTGGTTCATCCTAGCACCAAAAGTGCTTCAGTTATGCATTAACCAACTCGTTGTTTAGTTTTGTGCAGGTTTGTGTGAGTGATTAGTTGCTTGTCATTCTTCCTAGTCCCATCCCAGAGCTCCAGCACGCCTCTCTACCCCCAAAGTGCTGTGAGTTAGGGAGCGTGCCCCAACTCCTTGCTCTTTCGTTATTTGCATTTCAGACTCACATTTGAGTCTATTAAAGAGCTTGGGGGCGTGTCAAAATCTCCTATTGATTCCTTCAAGCAGGTCATCAATATCCCTCTTCAAAGTCATGACCTCATAATTGACCATGGTCATGTCTTTTAGAATCTCCAAGATTTCTTGAAGAATTATCTTTTTCCCCTTTTCCTTTCTAGCAAACTTCTTCTTGATTGTTTGAACATCTGAACCCCAAGAGTTTGCAAATTTCTTTTAGAAGTTGGGTTCATGGCTTTCTCTAAACACAACTTTAAGTGGTGGGGTACAATTTCAGGGGCATTCAATGTACCAACCGAAGTCTTCAAGGTGGTCTAGCAACCAATCCTTGAGGTCCTTGCGATACATGGTGTTATCTGCTTTTGGATCTTGCCAAATCCAAAACAAACGGGGGAGTTCATCAGTCGCACCCCGGGGAGCAAAACATGGTAAAAGAACCTGAAGAAAACATTAGATGAGAAATTTCATCATCTTCAAGATTTAATGAATGATAATATAGTGCAAAATAAGCCAAAAAAAAAAGATTAAATACAAAGATGAAGGTTCAAATTCTCATCTATAAAGAACTCTTTTGAGGGCCACCTTTCTTCCAGATTGTTGCTCTTAGGTTTTGTTATGATGAATACCATCTTTGGGCTTGAACTCCGAGAAAAAAAAAAGTCTCCCAAAGCTCAAGTCTCCAATGGCGAATATATTCTTCCAATGTCATTAAACCATGGACCTTTCTTACCATGAGCTTGAAATTAAAGATTGTGGCAGTGTATAATTTGAATGCTTCAACTTCAAGCTGCAAAAACCAAAGTAGTTAAGAATTGGCAGAAAGTGGACAACATTTTAAAAATGAAAGGCATTCAAGGAAGTTTGAAGTTTTACATGGTACGAAAATGTTGGCTTGTGCAACCATTTGTTGAATTGAGTGTTTGAGAAACCTTGTTTTGGGAACTTTTTGGCTTCCCTCAAAACTCCAAACACATTCCATTGCCTCAACCAAAAAACTTTCTACTCCTTGCTTACGGAAGAGTACACAAGCATTTGAAGTTTTTAGTGAACATTTCAAGCTTTGGGTTGTTGTCATAGTGGGCTTGAATTTTTTGCAAAAGTTTGGTCCCAAGACCTAGATCACAAATAAAAAGATGTTTGCAGATGCCAAATAATGATCCTTTCTCACCTATTCCATTGCCTTTTCTGTCAATTCCTGCGTCTTTGCAAGAGACCTGTCACCTTCTTGGGGAATGTCTTCACAATAAGCTTGACTACCATATCTATAATAGCTACAAGTTCCTTTTGCAGGTAAAACATGAAGGCAAGAAGTTTAATAGGATCATGCCAAGAAATAATGGTGTACAAATTTGATATTATGTTATAAATGGAGGGACAATTACCTTGTACATATAATAAAAAAAGGCCTTTAATGTCAGGGAATGTCAGGTCTTCTTCAATTGCTTTCACATTTCTTGTCAACGTCTATTGGCAAAACATCCTTAAATTACTTCAAACGTATGATTCCAATCCCTTGAATTTGAAAGAACTCATGCACCAAGCTTGGCTTGACATGATCAAACTCAACGCCCCTACACATGAATTCGAAAAATCAAACTTTGGAAACAAGCAAAAAAAACGATGTTTTCAAGAATAAATCAAAATGAGGTCTTACTTGTTCAAGTTAATCATGGTTGTGAGCAACTCCACAAGCCCTTCAAAAGTGTCGAGTAAAATAAAATTTGCAGATATGTGTCAGGATGGATCATTACTGTGTAATCTACTACTGTATGGCATCCAAGCCTGGATGTGGTGGTTCCTGTCCCACACAAAAAACATCTTGTTGGAGAAGCACACCAAGTCTGGGTCTTCCCACAACACCTTTTCAAATTGCTCATTCTCAACCACCCAATGTTCATCCCATGTTCCACTGTGTAAAGAAACATCTTGCTCCTCACCCTTTTAGCTTGTCGGAGACAAATAAAAAACCATGTCCCCTTCCCTATATCCCATGTGAAAGGCCTGCTCCATCTTCAAGATATCAATCTTGAGATCAAGCCTCACAACTGGCATGGGCATCATCCTACACAATGGAATAGCCATATGTGGCTTCCGCTTTGGGGAGATCTTATACTTCTCAAGAATTTCCCCCATGTTGATCTTTGTTTGCTTTTGCATCGGTCAAATTGTCTTGTCAAATGACATGTGATCGTCTTCCATTTGAGTTGTGAGGGTTGAAAACTACCAAAGAAAATAAACAACTTAAATATTGGGAAAAAAAGAAAAAAAGGAAGAAGGAAGATCTAGAATTTTCCAAAAAAACCTTGGTGAGATTTTCTTGGTGCTGAGAGAAGCTTACCGAGTGTCATTCAGCAACAAAGGCCATAGTTTAATGCATAACTAATAGAAGGAGGGAAGCTCACCAAGTTTTTCTACAATGAACATCGCACATAAGGAGGAGGGAGAAAAAGAAAAAAAGTATCTAGATTAAGAAGAAAAGGAAGAATTTTGAAGAAAAAAAAAAAATCCCAGCAAGTTTTTCTCAGTGCCAAGAGAAGCTCAACAAAAGTCTTTCTTACAATAAAGACCACACATTGGGAATAGCAAGAAGAACAATAATAGATTAAAAGGAAGAAGAAGGGGAAGAATTGTTGCAAGAAAAAACCCATGGAGCTTTTCTCAGCGTTAAAAGAAGCTCCAAGGGTTTGTTTCTGTAATGAAGGCATGTGGGTTAAACTTTTTTCAGAGAATAACTCTTACAAAATCTGATGATTGTTCTTAAATCTTGATCGAATTATTATGGCTATTGAAAATCTCAAAAAGCACTTGATTTTAGCTTTTTGGCTTATACATAGCCAGCAAAAGAAGCCTGTACAACAGCTTGATGTGCATAGATCGGAACTAAATCTGGGACCCATCATTCATCATCTGTGGAAAAAATATTGCTGTAAATTTCGGTTGTAAGTCGCTTGGAAAGGAAGGAGCGCTGAATCATGCAAACCGTGCAAATGCATAGATCTGACACATGGGAGTGTGAAGACCCATAATCAGGTGACGTAAGTGGCAACTGGGAAAGTGCACAGGCATATTAACAACGTCTAACTGACTTCAGAACTGAGCTTGGAGACACGCTGACGGGTGAACGAGTGCAAAATATAAAGCATTCTAAGTTCTGTCTACGGCGTTGCAACGCCGACTAGGCAATGCAGGCACCTCTGACATTTGTCAAACAATTACACAGCTTTTGCCACCATGCATGTTATTCTCTCAAGGCCGGAGATCAAAGCGTTATAAATAAGTTAGTCCACAACTAAGTTAAGTATAAAATAAGTACCACAATTTGTAGTGCATATCAAAATCCCTTGTGGACCCACCTCCGATTCTCACTTCTGATTAATTTGTCGCTTGCAGTAGACTTCAAACATCCCAGAGTCCCCAATGCTAACAAGGCGTTGATGGTTCGGTTGAGGGTTCTAGGGTTCAAAATTTCTGCTACTAGCTATTGCCGATTGAGCTCTACTCCTCAGATCCTTTCCGTTTTCCTTTCCATTTCTGCTTCAGTCTGTGCTTCTGTTGCACTAAAGGTTTCTAGTTTTCTCGTCTTCAAATGATTGTCGGCGGTGGGCTTTACTGTATGTGAGAAATTCCCATGCGCCCTTTCTCTCCGTCAGAGAATACGTTCTCATCCGTATTCTACGATGTGTATACCAGACTCAGAATACGGATGAGTCAGACGGGCAGCAGTGTCAAAAAAAGCAAAAAGAGCCAGACCTTTATCCACGCTTTTATGAGTACTTTATTGCTGATCTGGCATTCCTTTTTCTGGTTAGCAGGTGTGCTTGAGGCTTTGTAATCTTCCAGCTCATTTGAGTCCTTTTCAGACATGCTTCTTTGTGTTTTTCTTAATTTTGACATTTGGATTTTGTCACATCATTTGTCACTTCACCAACGACACCGTAACTGATATCTCACTTCAATCCCCATTCCCAATACAAAACCGCTTCTGGATTAAATAACATAAAATTATTTCATTCTAATTTGTGGTTGGGGTTTAGGGTTTACAAACTTGTCCCACTTAGAAAAATGCCTTTAAAAAAAGAAAATTGAAAAATATTTCTTCTTCTCAAATTTAAAAAAAAAAAAAACAAATGAAATATTGTAACACAACAAAAAAAAATTTCAAGAAACTAAAGGAAATCAATACAAAATTCATTCCAAGGTTCCCAAGCTCAACCCAAAACAAGAAAATGTTTTATGCATCTCCCTCCATGTTGCAACAATGCAACTCTAGTGCACTTCACACAAAACATAATTTCAAAATTCATGAATCTTTCAAAAGATGAAAACCAAAAAAAAATCCAAACTAAGCTATTCCCAAGCTCTATGCTCCAACTTAGATTGGTCTTGATCTTTTGTGAAATCAAAAGCACTTCACATTCTATAATTGAAAATCCATGACTTACATCATTTTAATGTTATGTATTGAAACCAAACTTTGAAGAGAAACTTTCAACACATAGTGAGAGATGCAAAAGAGTCAACTTTAGAAAAAATGAGTCTCTTATTTCTTCCAAGAACATAATACCTCCAAGAACCAAATGCTTGGAATCATGTTCATATTAGGATTATGCTAGAACTTGCTTACAAATATCTTGAACTAAACAATGTTCACATTAATATTAACAATCTTGCTTTGTAAATGTTTATAGTTTGGTAGATCATCTTATTTTAAAATGTTCACAATATTTTGGTGGAGCATAAAGTTGTTTTTTTTCTTTATTCATTAAGTAGCAATTTTTTTTATAAAAATTGAATATCAATTAATAGTCCTTTGAAAATGAAAATATATGTGATGTCTTTATGAACAAAATGGAAATTGAAGATGAAAATCAAAAAATGTTTGAAGGAGATTCAAATCATCAAATTGAAGAAAATAGAAATCCAAACAATGATGGAAAAAGAATGAACAAGAATATGTGAAAATTACATGTGCATAGGAAATTTTAAAAACCACATAATAAAATTTCATTGTGTGAAACATTTTATTGTGTCAATGATAACAAAGATGTTGATCAATCTTTTCAAATGATATGTTATATTATTTGTCACACCAATTTAGTTCTAATTTCAAACCCAAAAACTTATGCAAGAAATGGGTTAATTTTATACAATACTACAAATGGAATAATTACATTAAAAAACATGTGTTTGTAGACTATTATATTCTTGTCAAAAAGAAGTGAACAATCCTTTGAAAATAGAAGAGAAAAAAAACTAGTAAAAAATAAGCTCAATATATCTAATAGTTTATCTCCAAATTTTTTGCTATAAAAAAGCATTTCAAGAAAGATGATATGCGACAAAAATAAAATTTGAAAAATCTGGGTTTTTAATTGTCATAAATCATTTGCCCTTGCAATTTGTGAAGAGTGTTTAATTAAAATGTTTCAATATGCATTTGTGTTCAAAAAGTTATTTTTCTTTCCATATATATTTTTCATAACAAATATTACCCTACTTATTGGAAAAAACTAAATAGTTATATGTCTACTAGCCTTAACAAAATATAATTTGGCAATTGAAAGTTTTGACCTTTGGATGCCAAAAGGTGCATAAGACATCTTTGCAATGGCGATCAAATTTTTAAAGCTAATTGACAACAAAATCATATTAGAAAAAAAATGAATAAATCTACACACAAAATAAAGCTCTTGGGACTAGGCTTTACTAAATTTGGGCTCACAATTAGCTCCACCCAATCTTGTTTTCAAAGCTTCCACATAAGCCTTTCTTTTACCCTATATACCATAGTCGAGGGTTAGCTTCCACATTTACAAGACAATTTTTTTTTTCAAAAAATTAATTAATTTTTAAAAATTTGAAATTATTATTTTCATCATCTACTATGATATTGTTGTATGAGGAGTGAAATTATTCAGATTGTAGCCTGCAATAATTATGATAGTTTTTCACACCTCAGCTTCATATTTGCACTAAAATTAGTTTCACAATTTTAAAGGATTATTTAATAATGAAACTGACCCTCGCACTCTTCTCCACTAATACTTTTAACCCTTGTTTGGGTTAGTGTTTCTTTTATCAGTGAGTTTTTGCCAAATTTCGACCTGAAAAATAAGATCTCAGCCTATACAAAGGATTTGTTATGCAAAAAAAAGACCCAAATTTGCCACATTTTGAAGATTTTATTTTATTTTATTTTCCAAATCGCCAGATTTTTAATGATAACTTCAAAGAAAGTAGCCAAGAATATAGAAGGATTCTGTATTTTACTTTCCTACTTTCATATCTAGTATATAGCCAAATTTGGCTAAATTATTTTCTGGATGATCACCACTTTGGCTATATCACAAAATCCTTAAAAGAAACCCTGGTCTGGGTTAACAGAAACTGGCATTCCTAACACAGTACAAGCAATGATGGAATATTCAGGTCCCAAAATAGAGAGGACCTCATTCTCAACATCTGGAACTCAGAAGCCAAGTTTTGGCACGTGGATGGAACTCAAGACCTCCCCTTCCCCCCTTCCATCCCCACACAATTACATGGAAGCTTTGAAAACCTACAAGATCATCCAGGGTTCCAAGGCCCAGGACCTGGAGATTTTTAGGGCATAGTTATCAGGACGTGGAATCTCAGCTTTGGGGACCTGGAGGTTTGCACTTGGGGTTTCCAAGGCCCAGAAATTTTAGCACATGGTTTTTTCAGGATGTGGGATCTCAGTTTTTGGCCACCTGGAGTTTGCTTGCACTGGGGGGGTTTACCAAAACCTAGCCTAAGACATGGAATTTTTTAGGACATGATTTTCAGGACGTGAGATCTCAGTTTTGGGACGTACATGGTGTGGGTTTCCAGGACCCAAGACCTGGGAAATTTTAGGATATGGTTTTCAGGACGTGGGATCTCAACTTTGGGTCCTGGATTTTCACACTCGGGGTTTCCAAGACCGAAACCTGAGAAATTTTAGGACGTGATTTTCAGGACGTGGGACCTTAATTTTGGAACCTGGATTTCAAACTGGGGGCTTCGCATGATCCAGGACCTGGAATTTTTTGGCACATGGTTTTCAGGACGTGGAATCCCATATTTGGGACCTGGATTTCACACTCATAGTTTCCAAGACCCAAACCTGGAAAATTTTAGGACATGATTTTCAGGACATGGGATCTCATTTCTTGGGACCTGAAGTTTTTAAAAACTGGGGGGTTCCGTGACCCAGGACCTGAAAATGTTTAGGACATGGTTTTCAAGACGTAGAATCCTGTCTTTGGGACCTGGATTTTACATCCGGGGTTTCCGAGATCCAAACCTGGAAACTCTTAGGACATGATTTGCAAGACGTGGGACCTCAGCTTTGGGATCTGGATTTTCGCACTGGGGGTGGTTTCCATGACCCAGGACCTGGAATTTTTTTAGGATATGGTTTTCAAGACGTGGAATCCCATCTTTGGGACCTGGATTTCACATTCGGGGTTTCCAAAGATCCAAACCTGGAAACTCTTAGGACATGATTTTCAGGACGTGGGACATCAGTTTTGGGATCTGGATTTTCGCACTGGGGGTGGTTTTTACCATGACCCTGGACCTGGAAATTTTTAGGTCATGGGTTTTCAAGATGTGAGATAAAATCCTCAGTTTTTGGGGACCTGGAGTTTGCGCCGACTGACGACCAGTGAAGGAGGATAGAGAAGAGGATGCTGCAAGGACGCTAAAGAAGCAGCTCCACTGCGCGCGCGCACACACACTGAGTACTACTACGCACTACGCACGCGTACAGAGACAGGCGAAGCGAGAAACCGAGAGGGAATGCGCTCGCATTCTTGTCAAAGAAGTGGATTCTCTTTGAAAGATTGTGGTGTCAAAGAAGTGGATTGTCCTTTTAGCTGCAGAATTCAAGGTCCCAATTTCAGAAGCTCTCTGGGAGATGGATGTCTTAGTGGGCAAGTCAGGAGTTGAGTGAGGAGGGAGGGGAGGGGAGGGGAGGGGGAGGGGAAGGGAGACGCTGAGAAGGATGTAAGTGCGTGTGTTTTTGGGAATGAGTTGTTGATCTGGAGAAGAAGAAAATAATGGAAGCAGGTTCTTCAGCTTGTGATTTTTGTGGAGAGAGTCGAGCGACAGTGTATTGTAGAGCAGATTCGGCGCGTCTGTGTTTGTTATGTGACCGTCACGTGCATGGTGCAAACGCGCTCTCGCGTCGTCATCAAAGAACCCTTCTCTGTGATGCTTGCAACCTTCGACCTGCGGCGTTCCGATGTACGGTAGAGAATGTGACGCTGTGTCATAGTTGCGACTGGGATAGCCATGGAGGAAGCAATAGCAGCAGCTGCTCTCCCGCCGTTGCGGCGGCGTTGCAGCAGCATATGCGTCACCCTTTCGACTGTTTCTCGGGTTGCCCATCGGCACAGGAGCTTGGCAGCCTCTGGGGTTGTGCAGAGGTACTACCCATCTCTCTCTCTCTCTCTCTCTCTCTCTCTCTCTCCATTTCTTTTTGTTTCATGGGGCTTCTATTGACTCGGACCTTGTGGGATTGGTAACAGACCTCCATGCCGACAGGGGCAGTGATGATGGGGAAGGAAAGAGGAGGACATGGAAGCAAACAGCAGCAGCAGTGGTCCAGGGAAGCACTAGTGCAGCAGCTTCAAAAGTTGGGAGTTCTAGACCCACAAATGCAGCAGATGCAGCAGGCTCCTCCTCCAGCTATGTTGTTGCAAACATTAAAGAAACATCCAATCTCTTTCCCATCTGAACCTCCATTACAACAACTGTCGTCAACTATAACAACATTTCAAGGGTATCAGAAACTTTTGCAACAGCAGCAACAGCCAAACACACCTTCGAATCAGCTGCTGCTCTCACATCATCAACAACAGGCAGCAAGTTTGCAGAATTCGCAACAACAGACATCGCAAGTCTCCCGGTTATTATTAGCCACTTGTGAAACACTGCAGCTGAAATCCGAAGATTGCAATGACAACCTGATGATGATGCAAGGAGGGGATGCTTTCTGGCGTATGAACTTGAGTCAGGTGTGTAACTTTATCAAGATTTGGAAAAACATTTGCATTCTCAACAACTGCAGCAGCAAGGATTGTGAAAGCCTAATTTCTACATATTCAGATTTTTAGATGTGAATCACAGATTGTGTCAAATTACGACTTGGTTATCTGATATTGTTATATGCTTCTGGTGGTGGATTGGTGGGTGGGTGGCAGCAGCTATGGGGAGAAAACATGCAGGATCTTGGAATTTGCAAAGGAGAAGAAGAGGTGGGGGATCTGTGTGAGGGTGGTTTCAGCATGGCGGATGTTGATCTTTCATTTGATAATTATGAGGACATTTTCTCATGTACACGAGATCTGTCATCTTCATCCTTTAATGACATACATGCAGGGTGCACATCCCTGGGCCAAGACTCTGTAACAGAGGAGAAGAACCAGTGTGTGGCGCACATGCAAAGCATCACAGAGTCAAAGCTTCTTGAATCAACCAATGTAAAATTTCCTCTATCATCATCACAGCTTGTTCTTTGTCACATTTTCTGTGGAGTCTACATTACCAAAGAGAATTGCCAATTCCCCTTTTTCTCTTTCACATGATGCAAACATGGCCGAAACATTTCTGGTCAGTGTCTGCAATCTCAATAGGGGAGCTTGTCATGTCCTCCCGTGTCTGATGCATTCTTTGCTGGGTGGTTCCCACTTGTCTCTCTCAGTTATCTATTTCATAAGGGACATGGCAAGCTGATTTTACCAGTGGAATATTTTTTGGTTCTTGCAGGGTGCCATGAGTGGCACTGAATTGCAGGTCTATGCGGAGGAGGGTTTGGCTGGACAGGGGCCTGGTCCACCTCCATCACCTCCAGAGATAAGTGAAATTGGGAAGATGATGAGTGCAACGGTTCTAAGTGGGTGTCCTGACATGGAGATGCAACAACTAGTGCAGCAGCGGCAACCAACAGGGTCAAGCTTTTCCCTCTCACTCTCTGGAGTGAGTGGTGACAGTAGCGATTACCATGAATGCACTGCAGCCTCATCCATGTTAATAAATACTGATTCATCATGGGTGCCTACAAGCCCTGACAGGGGAGCACTTACCCACCAAGCACGGGACTCGGCAATGCTTCGATACAAGGAGAAGAAGAAAACCCGCAAGTATGCAATGAACTCAAAACCATGACTTGATTCATAAGCTGCAATGTTTGCCATATCTTTTTAATTTTTTGTCACGATCATTCCCACTATTGATTTACTGGTGGCAGCAATATTCTTTACACCTTTTCAGGCTTATGCTGCTGACCTAATGATATGATTTAAATTTTTTTCCCCTCATCTGTTGTTATTGTAAAGGTTTGACAAGAAGATACGATATGAATCCCGAAAAGCACGAGCAGATATACGGAAGAGGGTGAAGGGGAGGTTTGTGAAGGCAGGTCAGCCTTATGACTATGACCCCACAGGTCCCGCCAGAAGTTTTTGAGTGCTTGGAGCATGATGTGGACTTTGGCACAGAGCCAGATCCTTGACACCCTAAGTGAACCAAGTCAGTCATACACATTGCTTTTGTGTCTCCTTCAACTTACCACTGTGTTATCATTCCCTGCTCATCCATCTGAAGGATCATCCTATGGAGACAGCCTTCACTTCCCAAAAGGTTACACATCTTCCAAGGTTTCACTGCAAGATGAGAACCACTGCAATGGATTGCAGTGGCTAGATGGCAGCGGATTTCATTTTGATCAGCTGGATGTTTCCGTTGTAGTGGGTGTTGTGAGTGAGGTGTTGGCTGTATCTTACTAAAGCAGTAGGTAGAGTTGAGTAGTTTAGGCTTGTACAATCTGATGTCTCTTGCAGCTTGTAAGCAAATCCAATTCACGCCTACATTTGGCAGACCTTCTCTTATTTTGAAATCATAGGTGTTGTGACTGGCTTTGGGCAATTTCTCTGCCACTGGCTGGTCTTTATGACTCCTTTTGGTTTCAGTGATGAGAAACAAATTCTTTCAATTCCAAATTCTTCCACAAATTCACTGATTCTTTCAATTCTGAATTGTTCAGAACCACTCACATACTTTTTTCCTGAAGTGTTTGGCTTGTGGGCTGGGATTGAGATTGGCTTTTTACTCATCAATCCACTGTAAATTGAGAAAAATATAAACTCAATTTGGAATTCATACTGTTGATCATTCCACCCAGAAATAAAGATTTAGATGGAAGTTTGAAACATTAGTAACAGTGACCAAAGATTTTGTTTTGGATTTTCTTCTTCTGTGTAATTAACCCACTTGAGAAATAGTTCTACTTCAAACTTGCACTTCTGTAGGCATGGATTATTAGATATGATTGCAACAACACATCTTGCCAAATGGACACCAAAGCAAGGATTCAATATTTTCATTAGAAATTTTCTTTTTATGAAACAGTGATTTTGGTCAAGAGGACCAGTATTATGTGCTTATATGGTTTAGGACTTGCACTGTGTAAGTGTAAATGGCTGAACTCCTACTCAACTACAAACTGTGTAAGTGTAAATGTACATGGTGGGTTGTGTAAGTGTAAAACAATGTAAGTTAGTAGGCAACGATGTTATTGGGACCAATTCTGAAGCACAAATGCAGAGATGGTATGTGGTATTATTATCGCCTTCCAAATCTGGAAAATATAAAGTTTATTGTTGAAGTGTCAAAGCCTGTTGATGTTAGCATGCCAAACATGGGAAAATCTACAAGAAAATGAGTCAATTGATTGTGAATGTGCATTTCATGCTACAATTTTCACAAGAGAAGAAGCAAGATGGACATTTTGAGAGGTGGCTATGTATCCATAGTCCACTACCTTGGCTTGTTTTGGACATTAGAGGAAAGGGTTAAGACAGAGACAAGGAGCTTATGAAAGGAGTTTGCAAATCTGAGATAAATTATATCTTGATGTTAAGATTCAGGTTCTAGTGGATAGGCAATTGTCCACATTTTGGAATGTTGAAGGATTGTTTTCTGATTCAATTGCCATAATCATGGCCAAAAAAAGTTCCAGGTCATGTTTGGTGGGAGTCTTATGGAGCTGAAACTCCAAAGCTTCAACAGACTATTATTAGAGTTCTTGTTCAAATTATGTCTGCAACCTCATGTTAAAAGAAATTGGAGAACATTCTATTCATTCTAAAATGAAAAATTCCTTATCTCCTTCTAGAGCAGTTGATTTAGTATATGTCTTTCTCAACATGCGATTGTGAGATTTAGTTTATGACTTTGATTTTGGAGAGGAATTGTAGAGGGGTCCAATAGTGAGATTCGTGAGGAACAGAGTTGAAATATGTACTTAGAATTTTGAATATTCAAAGTCTGATCCAATAAAAATATTTCATTTGATCTGAACTAAAGCTACTCATCTTGCCACCTCAATGTAGATGTATCCTACCTTGAGAATGCTATTGGAAGTGGATCCACAAAAAGCAATAATGGAACTAGCAGAGAGGATGCAATTTGCAGCCCTTGAGGGCTGATGGCTGCACACAAAGTGAACTGACCTTGGGTTGTCAAAAAAAGCAATCATGTTGAGAACAAAACGTTTTTTTGTGTGTGGTTGTCTGGTTCTTGATTGTCTTTGTGTTAGTATGGAGCTTGGGGGAAAAGCAAGAGAGTATTTTCTTTTCAAGTATTAGGAAATTTGTGGTGAGGTAGGACACTAGTTAAATGAATCCAACATGGTATCCTTATTCATTGATGGGTTGCTTGTTTGAAACCTGCTATCATGTGTTTAATTGCCAATGTGCAAGTTCCAGAACTTGCCAACTGTATTAGTACCAAGAGATTTGGGTGGCATGGTTGAGTCTGTCTGATTGTGAGCATACTTTCCTTGGCAAAAAGCCAAAATAAGTGCGTCTTTTCCCATATCTTCAGAAACAATCCATACAGGTTTGCTTGTTCTTTGTACATAAACCTTGGTGATGCAGTCACAAAGTAGAAACTTCTGTTTTGGAAAAGTTGTCTCAAAAGTTTGACTATTTAAGCCATGGAATCCTTTTTATAGTTGTGGTGATTGATGGTTATGGTGGAGCACGACATGTCCCAATCTTTATACACAGAGCTTGCAAGATGTTAAGTAGTTTTAAAAGAAGGATGCATGGAAAACTAAGACGAATGTGGAGGAAAGTATTCACCTTCCCTCTAGCATGAACTAGAATTTTTGAATATGAACTCAGGTACAGTGCTGGAAGGAGTTGTGCTCAAGAAGAAGCAAAGGAAAAAACTCATCAAGATTCCATGGCTTTTAAGGCTGGGTATTGTGGAAGATGTTAGTGCAGAAAATTTAACCATTTGGGCTTCTTCTACAAAGTGTACATAGGTATCCAGAGTTCTCTCACCCTGCAAAAGAACTTAGCCAATATCCAGTTTACCCCAACAGTGCACAAGTATGACTTTAATTGCTTGATTTGCACCAAAGCACTTGTCTCAAAACAAATGCTCAGCACAGTGAGCATTTGAAGGAGAGTACCCAAAACCCTTACTGATAAATGAAGATCTAAAGTGGCTGGCTGCTTTCAACCACAACTACAAGCTGAGAATATCTTCCCATTCCACCAAACTACAAACAAATCAGTACAAAAACATAATGAAGCATTCACTCTCTGCTTCTAATCAATTTCATCCCTTTTGACCCAAAGCCATGTCTATCCAAGGACACAAACACATGTAGCTGAATAACATACTGCTGATCAATGAGCTCAACCACAATCTGCAACACAGCATGCTAAAAACCCAGAATTCAACAACTGCAAATGAATAACAATTCACCACAACATACTCTTTCTAATTTCTTGAAGTAGTGGAGGAAGCACACTGCAGTTACGACTCCATGAACCCTGCAGATCTGGATTCTCTGCTTTTTGTTCATCAATTATTCACAATCATTACAGAAGTAAGCTGATGACCTTAAAACCAGACAAAAACGAAACTACCAATGACTGACCTTATGCAAGAAACCCTAATTCAACGTGAGCTTCGCAGCATGCAAACAATAAAACCCAAGAAGCAATAGAGTGAAGAAGAAACTCATCGTCATCTTCAACCCATCAAGTGACAAAACCTCATCTTCCTCTAACCCTAGCTCCAACTCCAGAACAACAAGAGAGACAAAGGCTATTGTTTGGAAAGAATGTTAGTGTCTCCCCGTGTCTTCTTGTCAAGGACCAAAAGAGGAAAGAGTATTCAAAAGAGAAGCTCCATCAAATGCACAATAAACGGTATAACATAAAACTAAGTCTTTTACCCTACAATATCAACAGTTACAGCCAGTGGCAGAGACATCAGGATTTTGCTCTGGAGTTGGACCTGGTCTCAGCAAATTCTTCTTCGCCTGCGATGTATCTGCAGTCAAGCTAGGGGTATCCAGAATCTTTTGGACAAGCTCATCAAAACAGCGTTGAACATTGATGCTGGTCTTTGCACTAGCCTCAAGAAATAAACATCCGTGTTGTCGAGCGAATGCAATTCCTTCTTTTTTGGTCACCATACGCTCAGATTCTTCCAGATCCACTTTGTTGCCGATCAGCATCTTGATGCAATCCTCGTTGGTTGAGTAGCGTTCCACTTCCTTGAGCCATATGTCTGACAAATTGGTGAAGGTGGCCCGTCTTGTAACATCATACACTAGTATGACTCCTTGTGCTCCTCTGTAATAGGAACTCGTCAAAGTTCTAAACCTCTCTTGTCCAGCCGTGTCCCAGATGGTGAGCTTCAACCTCTTCCCTTGGAGTGACATCATCTTCAGCTTGAAATCGACGCCTATTGTAGGCGAAAGGTCATCGAAAGTGTCAGATGTGAATCGGAGAAGCAAACTGCTCTTGCCAACTCCCGAGTCCCCAATCAACAAAACCTTGAAGAGATGATCAAATTCCCCACCTGCTGTTCCCATAGCTCAAAACTCTCAAACCCTAATTCCAAACCCTTAGTCTTCCCCTTTGTCCTCTTCTTCTTCTTCTTCTTCTTCTTTCAGATTCTTCTTCTTTCAGAGAAGAAAGACTTCTTCCAAAACTCTTTTTAGGTCTTCAAATTTAAGTCTTCAATTCTTCCGACTCCTTTCAGCAATCAAAGGTACTTGAAAAAAAAGCTACATATGCATGCTACAAGATCTCCTCCTCCGCGCCCCCTTGATCCTCTGTTGCTACCAACGAAAGCTTCAACAAAATTCTCTCTTCTTCAAATCCGGAATCCGCCGACGACCCAATGGTCAGCATACCAATTCTAACAACAGAAGAGAAGAAAGATCGACTTTGTACAACATCTCCTCCGACTTTTATTTTATTTTACTTTATTTTTCTTGCGAGATAACAAAACGAAGAACTCCAACAAGAAAACAAACGGGGGTTTTGCAAGTGTTCGGATCCACTTCCGAAACCCTAACTTTTCTGGACACGTTGCGGCAGCTGATGGCGGTGAATAGGGCACTTTCCTCGCGCACCGACCGTCACGTGCCGGTCATCAGTGAACCAGCACCCACCAGCGCACCATCCACTGCATGCCCGTTGTTACTCAGTTGTGGATGAACGTCAACTGAGTTAATCTCTGGTTTCACCTTGGTAACCAATTCAGTAAGAAATAGGTCTCATACATAGGCAAAATAGGTGGGAAAATAGGTAATTACTACTAGGCAAGTAGATGGTTTATACATAGGTAAGGGCTGTTTTTACTACCTACCTAATAACAACCTGCTTGCGGGTTGTTGTTAGTGGGTAGGTAGAAAAAACAAAAAAAAAAAAAAACAACGGGGTGAATCACGAAGGTTAGCCAAACAAACTAAACTCCACCAAAA
>Ga0116231_10001086_pt1 | contig 54036 bp, 37 predicted proteins | sample S1TSphgellanicum_2_FD_89695 | JGI IMG/M metagenome (GOLD analysis project Ga0116231, IMG submission 89695) | Host-associated microbial communities from peat moss isolated from Minnesota, USA - S1T2_Fd - Sphagnum magellanicum MG | ecosystem: Host-associated > Plants > Peat moss > Unclassified...
AACAAAAAAAAAAAAAACACTAAAAAAGAATCTATTAAACAAAAAATCTAAAAAGAGAAGCCGAAAAATGTAGAGACGTTCTCGTGCGATGTGCAAACGAGAATGGAATGCGGAAGGCAAAAAAACACGAGCTCCGCCGCGACGACGTCGTCGTAGTCGTGTTGTGTTCTACAACGGCAACAGCAGCGGCAGCGATGGCGAGCGAGAGACCCACCCAACACACAGCAAGGAAGCCGGCAACGCGGAAGGGAAGGGAAAAGGAAGAGCAGGGATAGGGATGCGCGGGCATAGGACCCGTGGTAACTTCCACGACGTGGCACGTTCTCAACTGCCGGATCATCATCTGCGGACCCTGCTTTCATCGTGTAGCCAAATCTCAACCGCTAGATCAAGTGACAATGAGCTGTCAGGGTAATTCAAGCTTTGTGCGTAACTACTGTCAAATTCTCGTGTTGCATGGTTTTTCTTGGAAGTCCTGTTCTTAGGGAAAAAAACATTATTATTATTTTTTAATTGTTTTCAATCATTTGTATTTTATCTTTAAAATTATTTTATTTTATAAATATTTTATTATTTTCATAGATTTAGTTTTTAAATTGTATTTTAAAAATAAAATTCATTCAAAATAATTTCATAATAATTACTTCTTCTTTTTTTTTACAATGTTCCCAAATTACCAAATTATTTGAAAGTTGGCGATTTTTTTTTTTTAAAGGGAATAAATGAAAAGAATTCTGATTTCCTTCTTTCCTTTTTTAGCCAGGATGCCAAAATTTGCCAATAAAAAAAAAACCGTGGTCCAAATGTTTGATTTGTTATTCGTCGATGGTAATCACAACTTTTTAAATTTATTAGCCTTTTTGTATCAAAAATTGGCATTTTGTAATTAAAACAAAGTAGAAGTAATTTCTTTCTTTATTTCCACTTTCTTATTTGTGATTGTTGTGGTGAGCTTTCTTGCACTAATAAAGATGTTAAATACACAAAAACCCACGCCCATGATATTTCAAATAAATTTTATTTGATATTAAACATAATATAGCACTTCAAACTAACTCATTTATGTTATATGCATAACAATTTTTTATCTTTTAATGTAAATTTTTTAAGAAATATACTGAAATTGCTCATCAATGAAATAAAATGAGAAAAATATTATCAACGGAGGAGATCTTTGATGTAAGTGTCCAATCTCAATTCATTTGCCTCCTTTTTACCTCCCTTTGGAGCCTTTTAAAAAAATTCACAAAGCACTTGGGAGAAAATTCCTAAGTATATTTGGAATGACGTGCCTTATATTCATGAACATAATTCTTACAAAAGACAAGGAATATTATGCCTACTCCTTATGAATTGGCAAGGATTATATACCTATAAGGTAGGAGGGATCTTACACCTACTTATAAGTAGGTGTAAGAGCCCTATCATTCATAAGTGTAACGTCTGTGACTCCTTGAGTCTCATGATGTATGTATGTTTGGGTTCATGATATAGTCTTTGCTTTGTGCTTTTGGATGGGTAAAGCCCATGCATGTGGGACATGCCACAAAATGTTGGGCCAAATCAACTATGGCCTCATCCTAGGTCTCTTCTTCCGAGAATGCAAACCCCACTTTGAGGCTTTACCCTACACAAAAACAATTTATCATAGTAACTTTTTCATGTTCGGCAACAAGTAAATTATTTTTTCAAAATGTTGATTTTTTAAGAAATTATTTGTTTGAAATTTTAAAAATTACAAGGGGGCATAAATATGAAAATTGGTGAAAACCTAGTACAAGCTTTGTGCTTTAGGTCAATCCACCATTGCAGAGCAGGTATCTAACAATATTCATCTATTCTATAATTTGGTGGAACATTATGTCTCCTCACTATCACAAAAAAATTAACAATAAATTTTTTTTGTAAAAGATCTCATTGTGCCAAAGAAGTTGCTTTTATTTATTGCCAAAAATTTATAAATTATTATTTGTATTGCCAAAGTAAATTTTTTTTAAAATAATATTTATTCGGCACTTGAAGTTCTGAACCCAGCATTCATACTAGGTAATCCTTGCATGTAGTTTTAAGGTATTAGGCATTGTCAAAAAGTGTGTCAAAAGATTACCTTTTTTCTCCATTGGAAGGTCGAAATTACTTTTAGTGTTATACTCCGATAAGGTGTTGTAAACACAAGTGAATGTGAAATCTCTGACTAAAGGCATGGCCCCATAAAGTTTGGCATCAATTGAGTAGGAGTACAATATCCAGCATTTGTATAGGTTAAGAAAACCATGAAATCCCGAACTTAGTTGAGCAATTTCAAAATTAACCACATAACTAAGATTAGTTCATCTATTAATTGTGCATATTTCAACTTTTAATAGGTTTTTGACCAATGATTTTTTTTCAAAAATTGAATATTTTTTTCACAAACATTGCTTTTTCAAGTGTAAATTGGACTAATTTCTCTCTTTATTGGAAAATTTCGCCAAATTTTAGATATCACAAAATTGAATAAAACCATAATTTGGACATTCATTTCCTCCTACAAGGTCCAATGTGTTGTTGTCGAATTATTATCTTTCTTTTGGTTTTTGTTTGGTGATCCCATTTGCCAACTTGAGTATCTATTGCCTGTAAAGATTTTTGAAAATTTTCTCCCATTCTTGAGTGCATTTTTGTCTTTTGAGTTATAGATGAATTTGACAAATTCCATGACTTCCATTTTGATATGTGAGATGCAAATGAACTTTGTTTGGAACTTCCATTTCCAATTATTGGAAATTATATCTAATGACGATTGATTTCCATTTTCCCAAGAGACTGGCAGAGTAAAGTGTACAACCTTACAAGTACTACTCTGTTGAAAGGACAAAAAATGAACCAAAATTTGTATAGGTATCATTTTCAGACTAAACCCAAAAAAATTTCCCAAACTTCCATCGGTTTTAAGTTTGACTAGGAATCAACAAATTAAAAAGCATCTGGATCACACTCCCCCATCAGGAATGAAACTTGCAAATTGGTTAATTTTTTTCCAAAATAACATAATATGGAGACAAGGACAATAATAATATCATCAATTGATGCTTGGTTAAAAGCCATATTGACATTTCTAGTGAGATGGTGTAATGAGAATTTCATTTTTTACATTCAAATGACCTAACCATGTTACATGATCATCTAGTGGTTTTGTTTGAAGACAAGGGCATTCAACCGGTACAATAGGCATTATTGCTTGTGAGTGCAAAATGAACATGCACAATTGCATCAACTTCAAAAAGGAATGGTGCGGAGGAGACCTTGTACCTACTCTTTAGGTGCATGAAGGTACCTTACACCTACTCCAAGGGGTGCTTTTGACAAATGGTAGTTAGGCGCACAGCAAAATTCAAACTCATACAATGAAGCTGGAGCCTTATATGTGTTTCTGGGATCTATCTTTTTCTGACTCTTAAGTAATCTGCAATTGAATTCAATCCAAACAGATATGCAGGAAAAGTAAAGCTAAAACTTAAAGAGTCTCTCTAAGCTAATATCATTTCCACACGTTATAGCTGGTCAAGCTTTTAGTGACATCCATTGCTCTCTCACCCAAACAATATAATTTGGTCAACACCTGGGAGAGGAGGATGGAGCAAGAGTGAGAAGGTTTGTCTTACCTGTGAGTAGACAGAGCAGCAGTGGGCCCAGGAAAGGATTTCAGAAAACCTACATGCGACACCCTGAAATGGCTCACAATATCTCTGGAAACAATATATATTAGCCAGTTTTTCACAATCCAGAAAAAACCTCACAAACTATGCAAGCACCAAGACAAACAGATTTTTATATTTTTCACCACTGGGCTGCTCATGTTGTGCAAAAAAGCTCTAATTACACCACACTTTGTGTTTTGTAAGAGCAAGTCCTTGTTGTCTCTAAAGATTGAAAAGGGTTACCAGAGCCCAGCTGCTTCAAAGTTCAAGGTATTCAAAAACTGATGAAGAGATTCTCCTTCTTCAGGTGCAGGAAGTTCCCATCTGCTTCAGGGGCAATAGAGTCATTGTACCCATCTTCTTGGGTACTAACAAATGTCAGATATCATTGAGGAAAGAAAACCACAATATAAATCTCCTTGCAATCGGGTTGCAATCATGAACTAGAGAAGATGAATGGTAGCAGCAATTAGCAAGTTCCAAGTCACGGCAATGATTAGCAACAGAGAAAAGAAAATCCGAGAACCAAAAAGATAAGCAGACTTTCTAGCTACTGAATGTGCAAACAACCCTGACAAGAATCTCAAAGTTCTTTGTTCACTAGTTAGTTAGCAGATCTCTCAAAGTAAACATGCAATTAAGCAACATTGTAATCATTGCAGAGGCAGAGAACAATCCCACCCACTGTAAGCTACTCCGAAGGCTCTCTCTCTCTCTCTCATTGATATCACAGATGCAACATGCGATTGGCAAGTGAGAAAAGGAACACAACATACATGAAGCATGAAGCCCCCATGAAACAACGTGGCAGCAAGATATGAACACCAAAAAAGACATATACAAAGCAGTAATTTGTCTTGAGATCATATACCGTGTCATCACTGACTAAAACTTGGGGCAGGATGGAGAAGATTGCTGTCTATATAGTACACCAAAAAAAAGAGTCTGCATTAGATACAGGATCTAGAGTTTAAAAGAAAATGGACATCACTGAGACCGCTACGTCTCTTGCATCTATCTGCAGACTCTTACATAAGAGAAGCAGGCTGCAGGGTAGCCACTGGCCCATTTACCTGTCAAGATTTGCAGTATGGTCTGTTTGTATACCAGTATTGGGGTGAAACTCACTTTGGGTCAGTCCCTGCTGCAGCTTCGGGGGAAAAACTTGAGTTCAGATCAATCAAAAGATGTCCAAGGCACATGTAAATTTTCTCAGCTGAAATCTACATGACCACCCACCCTCCAGAGCATGAAAGGCAAATGTAGCATACTTCTTTATAAGCCACTTTAGACGTTCCTACGAGAGCTTCAAAGGGTCTGAATCAGATGTGTCGGTACTTCTCAAGATGCGTTTGACGTCCGGTTGTTCAAGAGATTTGTGCTGGTAGCCATAGATGTCAAGGATTTGGTTATCACCAAAATTGAAAGCCCTCTCCATTTGCTTCACGCATTTCTCCATAGGGTAATCGCCCGAGTTTTGACTGCAGGGCTTGCAGCCCACAAAGTGTGTCACCAAGGGCCACCGCTCATCTCCCAAACCCGGATGGTACTTCTCCATCATCGCTTCGTATTTCTCTACCAATTCTACCCAGTATCCGTGCAAGAAGTATGTACTTTCCAGAAAAACTTTGTTGGCCCACTTGGCCGTTTGTGTGATCAACAAGTACACGAGCGCGGACTGATCGTCAGCTTCAAAACTGGGCCGTCCTACCAGACTCTGTGACAACAACTCACCTGCAGGCAGCCGGCCAACAAGATGAGTCATGATCACGCATCATCATCCCTAATTCAGTGATCCGCAGTCTCCAGAAAAAGAAACAACCCGAGTTCTAGAGAACATCTTAAGAGAGCTAGGGAATCGTGACAGACGACACGACGTACCCGCTTTGTCTCGAATGCTGCCTTTAGGTCCCATGGGTGACCAGGCGTCGAGCAGATCCAGGGACCACTGACAGTTGCGGATGAGGAAGCTTCCCGTGTTGAGACCTGTCCAGCTTTTGTTCTTGTAGACAGAATCGTTGAAGCCATGCAAGACCAGATTGTAGCTCTGGTACTTCTCCAATGGAACCTGGAACGACATGTCGGTGAACATGGCATCGCTGTCCATCCACCATAGCCACTCCACCTCCGGGTGGCCCAGCATCAAGTTGCGCAGCAACGGGAGCTTGGTCCAAAACCCTGTCATGAGATGATCCAGATCTGCCGTGTTGTAGAACATTTCCATACTATGCAAGCGGCAGTAATCTAGTTTGTTCTTGAACGATTTCAACAGATAGTGATCGCCCACGGGATTCTCGCAGTGTTGTGGCTGCGATCCTGTGACCAGCAGAATGCGAGGCTGCAGCTGCAACCCTGATCGCGGGACAACCGTACTTGTGCTGACATTAGGATCATTCTGGAGCTTCCACTGACTGCGTTGCGCATCCCAGTCTTCTGTGACTGCTGCTGTTGGGAAGCCCTGGAGCCCAGCGTTCCAAACGTTGTTCTTCGTCACGTTGTAGACTTCTTCTTGCTGGATGTCTGCTACAGGCATCGTTCGACCGCTGTTGCTCTTGAAACCTGATTTCTCTTCGACTTCAGCTAGAGCTCGTTTCGCGTGCGCAGCTCCTCTGGTGGACGACTGCAGATGCGCCCGGATTTCCTCGTAATCCTGTACCGGGGTTCCAAAATAGCCAGCCCCGATTGTTCCCCGCAATACTAGAATCGTCATCAGGCCGCACATTACGGTGATCTTCATGTTATTAAGTGCTCTTTGAATGCGCCGCCCTTGCGGCGACGACAGGAGTTGTTGCAGCATCTGCATGATAGTGAAGAAAACTTTCCGCGGACAACAAGTACGTGTACTAGCAGCACCTTTCAAAGACCGCTGCGAAAACTCCAGCCTCCTGCAGGACCGCAATCCTGATCACCGCAGCAGATCTCTAACCTAGTGCGCCTCCAGTACTACTATCCCTTGAATTCTGATCCGTCCCTCCTCTGAGGAACATGATCACCGCCAAAGGCAGCGGCACATACTTTGATCGTCAACTACCTTAGAACGAAAGAAAAAAAACTAGTAGCAACGGCTTGAACCTCTTCAAAGTGCAGACCAGCTGTACACTCAATTCTACAAACACAGGTCTCAAAAATATTCAACCGAGTCCGAGAATAACTCTCAGTCTCTGAGCACCCTCGTTGAATATTATTACAGCGAAATGAATTCCCGATGATGTCCAGAATCATGCAATGAGCAAATTCGGGGACAAATTAAAATCCCGTGAAATGAATGAATCACGTCGGTGGAGTACAGTCTATAGATATATTTCTACAGACACGTGAAATTCTCGCAAATGAGACACTCGCGGATCGTGCAACCTGCTCTCGTCAAACTAAACTACTGTAACAAAAGAAAAGAAATACCTCAGGTAGAAGATGATCAAGCTCCACCTGCTGTTTATATCATCACATCATGATGATCGGATGGATCATCGCATCATGATCCCATCATCATCATCATCATGACTGTAAAGTCTATATTATTCTACTCTTCTTCACAACAATGTTAACTAGCGCCTACCTTGGAGAAAGAAAATTTTAGCGGAGAAATCAGGAAATTTACCAGAAGAAGTTCCAGAAAACAAAAGTAGCCACGGCCGACGACGATCACAGGCTTGAAGAAATGAGACGAAGCTGCGCGTAGCATCATGCAGAGAAAACAAGAAAACAGAAAACAAGAAAATTATTAATTAGCTGTAGTAGAAGATTAGCTGTAGATGTTGATCTTGCTGCCAGACTGCCTAATTGACACAACCGGATTCTTTTACCAAGTCATATTCAGGATAATGAAAGCAAAACAACAACAACAGGCGCACAAGAACGAGGCGACCAGCGCAGAACGGCCTGATCCACATGTATCTATCGGCGCTGGCTGGTTAATCGAAGAAGAAGAATCGAGAGAAGCGCGCGACAAAACCGTCCATGCGCGGGGGCGCGCGCGCGGGAGCGAGCGAACAAACGCAACGCAACGCAACGCGCAAGGAGCTGGGCTAACGCTTTACGTCGTCCTCTTCGCGCGAATGCAGGGTTCCTATGGAAAGGGGCTAATTAGCAAGGTAGCTATGTAAAGTGGCTAATTAGCAGGAGTCTTACGTAACGTTAACTAGGCAGGTCGTGCCCCAAAAGGGGCTAATTAGGAGGAGGGGAAAGAAGGGGGGAAGGGGATGAGAGGCCGATTTCCGGAAGCTTGTCAATTATTGCACACTTTTCGACATTGTCTAAAATATCCACACATAGCTCCCCCACCTTTTCTCTCTCTCTCTCTCTATAGATTCTAGAATTATTTTACTATTATTTTATATTATATCTCTTGACTCTTACTTATTATTATGATATTATTATGATATTATTATTATTATTATCATTATATGATTATATTCTGTGATTATAATATTAATCTCTCTTTTTTTCCTTTTTCTTATTATTGGAATTTGGCCTTGAATTAATGATTCCAAAATTGAAAGGCCTAGCAAATTTGGTTGGTTCTTGAATTGATGGCCATATATGTACTAAAAATATTTCCCCTAAATTGAGGATGTGGAAATCAGCTGGCCAACATGCTACGATGGTGCCTAAAGTAAATTGATTTCCCAAATATTCTTGGGGGTGGTTCTTTAATGTAAATATAACCTTGTTTCTCAGAAATCTGAGAATTGGTAACCCACACTGGAACCAGCAGTGAACCTCCGGTTAGCCCTCGATTCTAGTCTTTTTTTCTTCATTCTCTTCCCCAAAAAAAATCTCATTTTTGTTCCACACATAAATGAAATGAAATCCGGTTTAAGGTCTGGGCTTTTTCTAAAAAATAATCCAGTTCCAAAAATTAGACCCAATTTTGATTTAGTTTTTTACTAACCTAGACAGGAACTGATTCGTTGGTTTTAATTCTTTCAAAAGCCTTAAAGAACCTGCACTATTTGGTCATTAATAAATCCTTAAAATAGTGAAATGATTTTTTTTTGGGTGAAAATATGAAGTTGAGGTGTTGAAAACCATCATAATTATTTGCAAGCTATATATCTGCATAATTTCACTCCTCATATGAGGACAAAATAGCAGATCATGAAACTATAATAAATTCAAAATTAATTATATATATATTTTTTAAAACTTTTGTCTTCAATGTGGAAGCAGACCCTAGGCAGTCCCCTACATATGTCTCCAAACACTTTTTTTCTCTTCCTCACATAGTACTTTCTATAAGAGATTAGATTTGGAGGCTTTGCTTGGGTCCAACTCTTGCTATTCCAATCCTCTTAAGGTGCATTCACACTTGATGTTAGGGACTTTAGTGTTGAGTCCCCAGAACTCATGCTAGTCATTTAGGACTTACACCTACTTACCATGAAGATTTTATGTATAGGGTAAGGGCATGCTATCAACGAATTACTGTGTGAGCACCGAGAGCAAAGCTGAAGGTCCGTGAAGTAATTCCCTGGCAACAAGGCCTTACCTGTGTAAGAACTGAAGTAATCAATGGCCTTTTTTTTAAATGTTTTCTTCCCAAAGATTTTTTGACTTATATCCTACGCCCTAAGGATTTTACAATTTTATATCCTTTGCCCTAAGGCTCATTTTGTAAGCATGATTACTAAATGTAATCTGCCCTATAAATACACTAAGCATTCTCTCAGAGGTTGTTATGTTTAGGTTAACATTCACTTCACCTTAAGCTATTGCCCATTTAACATTAAGTGCCACCTAAGATGTCACCTAGACTTTCATTTAACACTGACTTAGTGTCAAGCGTGAATGCACCATTACAAAATTGTCAGATTTTGCTTTATGAATATTAAGGACAGGTTATATAGCGTAAGGTCAATGTTAGGATAGCACAAGGTCTCCCCCCCGCCTGGCCCCCCCCCCCAACAATTATCCTAAAATTTCACTACTCTCAAGAGACACAAAGTCAATTTGGAATATAAGACTTATCCGTAAAGTTTCCCAATTAGGGGACGAGAACGGCCAGTTTCAACATAATAGTGCATCAAACATGGAACTGGGAATGAAAATTTTACAAAGCAAAATAACTGGGACCAAAACTAGTTTTTCCACCAATTTTGATGATAAACTGAGTTTCATCCTGCCTTTCCTTATTCTTGAGCGCCTCCACTGCTGCTACATATATTTTCACTACTCCTCCGCATACAAAGTAGTGTAATTAGTCTCAAACATTGTGCATTAAATGCTGAAACTGAGATTTAACAAAATTTCCTTACTTTGTGGATGCCACTGAATGAGGGGATAGGGGGTGAAAGCAGGCCCAAAGATAGTGTGAAGACAAGGGTGACTTTACAGATAATTCTATTGAAAATTTCCAGGCTATCATTTTCAGGTTTTACAATTTGAGGGTTGTGTAGATAGTTGTCATCAGAAATGAGCCAGAACTTATCCATAGCTACAGTGAAGCAGTCCTAATTGGTCCATACAAGGAATTTTTATTATTTTTTGAAAAAAAGTCTATTTCACACTATGAGAGTCGGAAATTTTTTACCACTTGTGCCCAGAAACATGCATTTTCCACTTGTGATGTGAATCAATGGTAGGAAACACTGACCTGATGTGAAATCAATGGCGGGGCACAACAACAGTTGTTACACTCTGAAAGAGGCCCTGGTAGAAAGACCTGTTACCACCTGATGGAATGGAATAGTGTCTCACTCACCACCCTACAAGCTCCATTCTGTAGTATGTAAAAAGCCCTAGGTAGAACCTTACAGCACCTGACAGAATGGTGTCTCACCCTACCCGGTCCATTCTATAGTATGTAAAACCATCCATATCATCATGCAAACTTCTACTCTACCAACCGCGCAATGAGTATGTGAAATTTTCATACATACCCCTGTGCTCGTTGTGTGTCGGATAGGGTGGCTAGTGTCATGTTCTAAAAAACCTTGTGAAGTTCCCTTTCTAGTTGTATGGTAGAGAGCCTTGTCCAACAACCCACATTATGATCTTTGTCACAATGTACTCATGCACCTACTCTCTCTCACCCCCAATTGAAAGAGAGAGTTGCAAAGACCTCCAGACTTGCTATGCAATCAATCATTTCATTCAAGGGTCAAGTTCTGTGCTCCAAAAACTAAAATAAAAATTCAATTGGTCTAGTCAATTGAGGGAAAGGGAGCAGCTCCAACCAAATCTCCCTTGTACAAGATTTGATAGTTCCCACCACCCACATAAAAGATAATAAAGTTATTTATTTCATGCCACCTAGTATCATCATCCATTCCCACAAACTACCCAAAAGGTTCTCAGTTTCTCAGGTGATAGGGGACTTAGGGTTTAGGGCTTAAACCCTAAATCCTTCCCACAAACATACATCATTGCAATGTGAGGTGTTTGTGTATTTGAAAGAATTTATGATTTTAGGTGAAAACCTTTAGGGTATGATCTCATCCCAAGGCCCCTTATGTCGGGAATAAAAGCACAAAGCAAATGTTATTATGAATCTAATAAAATTTATAGATTTGTAAGGTGCAAGAGGAAGGAATTTGTACACTTGATCCTTAGGAGAGAGACTTTGCACCAATACATGCATAATTAAATCATTATTTTCCTCTCACTCTTCAGGATAAGATCCATCGTCCTGTCTCTCTTTTGTATGGGAGTTATATCTATAGACTACGAAGGTGTGCACTCCAAATACACTTAATATTTTCTCAGAGTGCTTTATGTAGGTCAATTTCACGGATTTTTGAGTGCACCTCCTCTTCTTACATTCAATATAAAGTACTTCATACAACAGTTGCACAATGGGGTCTGAGTTTGTCACACAACTAACTGATTGTTTGGTTGTAGGCTGTAGATGAAGACAAGAGGTGTTTTTTTTTTTTTTTTTAATATATATTTTTTAATAATTATTTTTAAATTATTTTTATAATTTACTTATTCCCAAGCAATCATGTGGGCACCAAGAGTGGCACATGTCAGCATCTTCATTGTCGTGAATAAAACCAAACACGGACCACACTCCTCTTTTGGAGCCTCTAGACTTACCAAAATCATTTAACCATGGCTCTTTAGACAAGGACCCACCAACCCAAACAGTTGTAGATCTATAATTCTTGTGGGCCCTTGAGGAGGATCCTCTCAATTATTCAGAATTGAGTTTACCTTCATAGCTTGAAGGGGGTGGGGGGGGGGGGGTTGTCGGTTTTTTGGCTTTTCCCATAGGGAATTGATTAGACATTTGGGCATAACATTTTGGCTTGAACTTGACCCAATGTGTGAGTGAAATTTGGAGTATTATGTGTGTGGATATGATGATGGATGGGCACGTTCAATGGAAGTGCATGCATTTAGCTAAGAAGCTCTACTGAGATCCCATAAGGGATGTTCTTAATTTGAAGCTTGAACTTGCCAAAAATGGCAAAGCCATTAGGTGATGAAAGAGGCTAAACCCTAAACCCTAATGAGCATGTTTGGCACTGTTTAAGTCACCTGATTTTTCTGTCCCAGAGTTTAGGGTTTGACAAATTTTGGTTTGATTATTTTGATATTACACATTTGTTAATTTTTTAAAAAAATTGTCATCATGTTCAATGCTATAATCTATGCTACTTGTTAGTACTTTCTCTTTAAAAAGAAAGACGTTGGGTTCAAATTTGAATTGAGATAACAAAACATGTAAAACAAGGGGTATGTCACACTATGGCCTTGCCATTTACATTAAAAAGTATCTTAAGGCAAAAGAAGAATTATGGAAATTCAAATATTTCACCATGCAAAAGACATAATCTTCAAAAAAATCCTCTAAAAGAAATCAAAATCCTTCAAGGTATGATAACTCTATAACTAATCTCAAGTTTCAACACAAGCCAAAATATCATCTTTCAAATTTAATCCTCATATAAAAATAGAGCTATTATTACCTAGGGGCCAAAATCCCTTAAGCTACTATACTCTATAATGAATTTAAATACAATATCCTTGCCTTGGTAGGCAAGGCCAACAAATTGACTAATGCTCTTTTAATAAAACATCAAAACATGAAACATCACACAACACAATTTAGGATAGGAATCACAAAAAAGGCACAACAAGACAAACCCCAAAATGCAGTGGATAGAACTCATTAGGGGTACCATTTAAGTGATGAACTTCTTGTTTCACAATATAATTGAATTGTGTTGTGCCTTGGCCATTTCAAGGGATGATCCAACAAAATCAAATGCAATGAAATGCACATGTCAAGCATGGCATTGGTGCTAAAATGAACCAACAGCCATTAACACACACCATGACAGATGGATGGTGGATGGATGGGAAACATTTTTCTATTGGATTCTAGTTTCCTAGCTAAGCATGGTGGGTAGATTAGTTTATAATCTTACTACCTACTAAGTACCCAATAGCCCTTACCAATGTACTAACAAATGTATGTCCATTCACTTACCTAGGACTTAGCTATTATTGTACCTGTCAAATAATTAATTAACTCGGGCTTCACCCTGTTGGGCATTACCACTGATGATAACTAGTCAATGGATGAAAAAAATGAATTGATTTTGTGGAAATTAAGTTGCATTCAGATCAAAATATTGGATGACATTGAATTGAGCTGAGGTGAGTTGAATTCATATTTAATTGAATTCAAATACATTAATTGGAATTTGAATTGAATTGAATTGAATTTCAAATTTAACTACATTCAATTTATCAATTGGATTAAGATTCAATTCAATTCAAATTTAATTTGAACAAAATTGGATGCAAATTGGTCGAAAAGATATTGAACATTCGTTCGTGAATATGGTGTTGTAAAAAAGAAACTTTAAAGAGACACAGATCCAAAAGACACATTTCCGTGCCTTTACTTGAGAATGGGCTAAATAGATTTTGGGTTGGAATTTGGTAGAACAAAATATTATGAGACCTTATAAATGTCCTCCCTAAATTAGCTCCACCAAATCATCATCACTAGAGTTTTGAAATTTTCATGTCAAAATTTTTTAATATTCTGGAATATTTCAAAAAAAATTAATTTCTTTCACCAAAAAAAATTCTTTGAATTTTATTTTATTTTGAATTTTTCAACATTTCTATAAATAATGTAATTAACATCAAAGCTGCTAAGATGTTATGGTATCTAATAACTACTAATTGCCTAAAGAAGAGTTTTCGAATGATTCATGATTTCTCAAGTTCAATTTCACCTTTCATGCATGGGAGATGAAGAGGTCCAGAGTCTTGACTACATTCCAAAAGCAAAATACTTGTTCACATAATTTTTGATGTTTGGCAAATACCAGTTATTGCAAATAAACTAGTCATGTGAAACTCAATCCAGACACTGAAACCCAAAATCACACCAGACAAAACCACATTGATACATCAGTATATTATTTAAAATAAATATCATGGAGCTTGTTGATCATTTAAATTTTTTTTGGAAATTATTCATTTTCAATTTATTGTGACAACTATCATACTTACACAAATATATTCTTTAAATAGTGAGTAATTGAAACATAGAATTTCATTTGATAATTTACTTTTTTGGGTTTTGAACTACCATAATATTATGTATACAGCTTGTGGGAAAAAAAAATTTATATTGACTTTGTTCAAGTTCAAAAACACATAATTCTTTTTGAAAAACCTATTTTGTGATAACATTTTTTATTCATCTAGGTGTGTATTTAGATAAAAGTGGATCTAAATTTGACATGACCAAATTGATATATTTTTAATTAAATCATTTTTTATTAGGACATCATTACACATTCACCCCTAGCACACATACTACAAATAACAATAAGCAATTTTGAAATAATAAGGGAGGTTTACATGTATGTTACTTAAAAAAAAGAAACACCACAATCCCATAAGATTATGAAAATAAGATTGAAATGATCACCATCCAACAAGAAGTGAAAAGTTAGCAATTCGTACAAATAGCTCCATTGATCTACCAATCATTTGTTTTATTAATATAAAAATTGTCATGTCTTTTAATACTTCAATTTCAGTTTGTCACCACAATAGGTTTTCTTAAGCAATCCCCCCCACCCCCCCCCCAAGTCAAAATGCCTAGGCATGGAAGGCATAAGTAGCTTCAAGGTTAATAATATGTCGGTTATAAGTAGGTAAATTAGGGTTGATGATTAATATGTAAATACTAATAAGTATGTAATAGGTGGCTAGGTTGTGCATGGATAGAACAATGATAGGATGGTAATAGGTATGTTATAAATAAGAACTCATAGGTAATATGTGGGTAGGTGGGTAGGTAGCTAGGTAATAAATGTGCAAAATGTACCTAGGTAAATGTATTGGTATATATAATTATGGCTACCTATGTACCTACAATCTACCACTTGCATAAATAGTCTAAAAACATATGAAATAAACATGTTCATAATTATTATTGAAAATACTATTTATGAATCAATAATTTTCATTAATGTCAAAGAATATTACATTATGAGTGTATGGTGCAAACTGATTAAGGACTTGGTTTTTCATCGTGAAAATTGGTGGTTCAACTCCTTACACTTACAACCCATCTACATGTTTAGGGGTTGACACTAGATAGGATAGGTTAAATTCTTGTTTAGATTTAGTAGGTTGGTAGGTAGGTAGGTAGGCTAATTTTTTGTTTAAATTCATTAGGTAAGGTGGGGTAGTTAAGTAGGGTAGTTAGGTTAGGCTACATAGATAGGTTAGTCTAAATTGAGTAAAGGTCAAATGTCATGTTTATAGTAATATGTCAAACATGACCAATCTAGGTTTGTCAAAGATGACATGACATGCATCTTTTGTGTTGGTCGTCATGTCAACATTTATTCAAACGTGTTGAAATCATTAATCAAGTCAAATGTCAACCATTTTTTTCAGCAATGGTGATTTTTTAGTCAGAATTGTTTTGACAACCAAAACTTTATAATCAACATTTTTAAAAAAATTAAACTAGGCAACCAAAACAATTTGATTATTAAATAGATTGACTAAACAATTTCAATTACCACATCAAATGACTAAAAACATTTCATCATAACATGAAAAAATTTTAGATCACCATTCAAAAAATTTGGTCATTGCCAAAAATCTTTAATCATCCAATATGCAATGGCTTGATTTCCACCATTGATTCAACAACTAAAAAAATTTGATCACTGCCCAAAAAATTCAATCACCATTTCTTGCTCGCCAAATTGGGTGTTCAAAAAATTTTGATCACCAAATTGTCTTGTTGAAAAACATTGGTCATCAAATTGGGTGATCCAAAAATTTCAATCACCACATTGGGCCACTATAAATTTTCAATAATTCGATTGACAATGACCCTATTTTGATATGATGCTAGGAACATCAACATCCAAGCAAACACATCACATCTTCACAAATGTCTTGATGCTATGACAACCCCATGACAATCATGTAGGTCACATCACAGCAACAATCATGTCGTTTTTCAGTGTTAAAATTTAGTAAAATAGTAATGGGAATGGACATTTTCCATTATTTTTAGACCTAATTAATTTTAGCAAAAAAAGACTAGTTGAATAAAATATTTTTAGTCATTTTGGAACCATGTTTGGTCATTTCAGTTAATCATATTTTTCACTAGGTAATTTAATTATTATTCTTAAAATAGAAAAATTCACGTCCCAAAATTTAAAAAATTTAATCAATGAAAAATGTTACCAAAATGTTAATGTGGTTTTCCATTTAAAATTAACAAATTTTTTCACTAACACAAAAAATTTCCATCTGATAACCTAGGCCAAATTTTTAAATTCCTTGCCAACTTATAAATTGCAATGTGGCAACCTAGAGCTAAAAAATAAAAAGTTTTGGCCCAATTGTGTGATGCCACATAACAATCAAGTCATGATCAAATAAAGCTAGGTGTTTTAACCTAAGTGGCCTAACTTAAGAAATTTTACCTTAATAGGCCTAGCTTAAATGGTTTAGGCTAAAACAAACCCAGACAAGCCTAATTAAGCAAGGAACCTAGCTAACCTAGGTCATTTACATAAGTTGCAAGTGTGAAGACTTGAACCCTTCACCAACACTTTGAAAATTCAAGTTTTTAACCATTACACCATAACTTTTTTTTGACAACAAAACCACCCACCACAAAACTACAAAGAAAAGTTTAATAAAATTTAACTAAATATAAAAACCTATGCATCACAAACTTCATGGGTCATAAAAGTTCAACAATAGTCATGCAAAATTTACTTTTCATAGGTTTATATGGAATAAACACATATGTGATTCATCTATTTGTATTGTTTGAACATCGATGTCATGCACATTGTTTAAACATGAATGTCATGTGTCTATTTGTATTGTTTAAACATAGATGTTGTATGTCTTTTCATGTTGTTTACACATGAAAGTCATGCACACAACTTTTGTGTTTAAATAATGCACAACATTTGTGTTTAAACAATATGAATCTATGAAATAATAGATTTCACATGAATTTGGAATGAACCCATGCAGCTTGTAGATTTGTGATGTGTACTCTAATTAAATTAGGGTTAGCTTAACTTACTTTAAGTAAACTTACTCTGACCTAATTTATCCTAGGCCTACCTAAGTTAACCTCAACATGCATAGGTTATATTAAACTAACATAGGCCTAACTTAGGCTCACCTAGGTGATTGGAAGGTTAAACTCAAGTTCACCAAGGCTAAATTTAGATTAACCAAAATCAAACCTAGGTTAATTAAAAACCAACTTTAAATGTAGCCTAACCTAAGCTAAACCAAAATTAAACCTATAATAACTTAAAGCTTAAACTTAGGTTAATCAAGATTTAACCAAGTTAAACATAGGTCAACCAAAGTTAAATTAGGCTACAACCAAAACTAAACTTAAATTAACTTTAATTATACTTAGGTTGACCTTAAGGTAAACTTGGTTAATACTTAAGTTAATCTTGGTTAAATTTAAACTAAATTGAAGTTAACCTTGGCTAAATTAAACTAAACTTAATTGGCTAAATCGAAGATACCCTAAGTTAACCTCGGTTAAACCTAGGTTAAACTCATTCAAACTTAGGGCAAACCTAAACTAATTTTAATTGAAGTTAATATTTATCTAACCAAGGCTAAACATAAGTTACACCTAGGGCAAAACCTAAGCTAACTTCACCTAAACATAGATTAATTTTAATTTAACCAAGGCTAACATAAACTAAATCTATGTTAATGTCAATTATATTTAAAGCAAACTTAGGTTAATTTTGATTAAACTTAAGGCAAACATAGGTAAACCTTGACTAAATGAAGGTTAATCTTAATTTAACCAAGGTTAAACATAGGTTAAATACAAGTTAAACCTACATTAACCAAAGCTAAACCTAAATAAATCAAAATTAACCAATGTTAAACCTCAATTAACCTCAACTATACCTAAGGTTAAACTTAATAAACATTAAACCTAGGTTGACCTCAACTAACACATTCAATGTGGTGTGCTACAAAGGATTGAAAAACCTAGGGCATGTTTACAACATTCCAAGATTGGCATCCAAATGGAAACATTAAAAATTGGAAGCTTAACTTAACTTAGGCTTAAGGCAAACATTAAAAGATCTTCCATATCCTAAGACATTTAGACATGGAATCTTGGCTTCGAACTAGGGGCAAACAAATAAAAACATGGTTATGTGGCTCCCTTTTCACATTTCAAAAGTTCACATGAAGTAAAATTGTTGATTTTATAATTATTATTACACTATAAATCCTATAATTATCCCTATGTTTTTGGTCAAAAATATTGGTAGGCCACTCTATAGATATCCTTTAAAATATATGGGAAACCTTCAAATTTTCAATGTGAATATTTGGATTATGAAAGATTTTTTAAATGATGAAAATCAATGTGGCATATTTTTTTAAATTAAATCATAATTTCTTGTATTGGGAATGTTTCAATGCATTTTACTCATTCCTCATTTGTTGATGATTTTTTTTTTCACATTACTACAACATATTTTCTAAATCCACACTTTTATATTATATGCATGACAAATGGAATGTCATCGTTTGAAAGGTCCCATGAGTTTGTTTTTTAAAAAAGAATTTTTATTTTTCAATATAATTCCCATTGAAGTTTGTGACAACATGGAGAATTAAAAGACTGACATGTTACTATTGAAGTTTTACATTTTAAGTTCATGTACAATCCAAAAAAATTGTGACTATGATAATTTATATACAATTTCCCTAAATTGTGTTTTCCCTCAAACATTAAAAGATGTTTTTGCTTGGGATTTAATGCAACCTACGGCCTACCATTTTTTGGGCCCTAATCAACCTATCATCATTTTTCCATGGTGGTCACAACTTTTGGCCACCTTCTTAGCCCTTAATAGCCTACAAGTCAGGTCACATGTGGACTGTTGAATCACCATTTTCTAAAATATATTAATGGAATAGCATTTGCATGGACAAAATAACTATAAAATTATTGAACTTTAAAACTTCCATGATTGTTTTGTATGTTTTCCCTCAACAACACATCCCTTTGATTTAACTTTTTGAACACTCACTCATAGGTGGTGTCATGAAACTAGTTATTGTCATCAAGACAACACCAAATGTTATGAATACCAAGCCATACCAAACCTTACCAAACCACATTCACAAAGCCCTTAAGCTTTTGATGTTTTCTTACATATATGCAAAGCATTGATGGGATAAATGTTGATTGATGTTTGGATGACCTCATATTTTAAAATCTATTTCAATCAAAGTTCCATTCCAAACTAATGTCATGAAATTCCAAGTCTTTAATATATTCTTTAACAATTGTCATTCTCAATCTCGTTCCAACACCTTAAAATTAAATTATATTTACTTTTAATGATGTAGTAATATGCTTATAATAAAAGTTATGAAAGATGGCATATGCATCAATGTTGGTTAATAGGAGCCACCTGAGGATGGAATCATTATTTAATTTTCATTGTGATGAATGGCCACTTAAATGAATATTGAAAGTTTTGGATGAACTTGTACAATTATATTCTTGATGCATTATTGGAACATTTGGAAAAAAATTATTACAAGGAATTCTATCCATACCAACCCATGTGTTTGTGACTTGTGTTCAAATCAACCATTATTACAACTAATATTTCAACTATCCTTCCATGGCATGTAATAAAAACAACTTGTAGTCACATATTAAACTACAAAATGGTTTTAAGTTGTAAATGCGACTATGATTTACAACTATTACTAGTTTGGACAAAAAAGAAGATGAAAATTGTTGTCACATCATTCACAATTGGTGATGTCCAACAATAAGAATTTATTTATTTATTTTTGTAATTAGTAATGTGATTCACAAATGATTGGGCAACATGTGGCATTTCATTCAACTTGAACTACAATTATATATCAAAGTTGGGTGAAAGCAAACTACAATGTGTTTTTTTGGATGTTACAATTTCAATTTTTTTGGGTTAGTCAAATCTAGTTGCATATAACTCAAATGCATTTGAGAAATATAGCAAAAATGAGATGATAAATTGAAACTTATATTGTAATAGTCCCAAATCTAAAAAAATTACTCAAAAAACATTAATGTTCAGCCAAAGGTGGACTTTCCAATGTAGGGTACAACTAATGTCATACTCCAAAATATTATGGTTACGGACTTTTTGCTTTTGATGGAGTTGGAGAATATCCCTATAACTTTTTACCACCACACATTCAAGTATCATAACACTTAAGATGAAAAAATAATGTAAGAAAAGATCTTTCATTTATTAAAAAATTCAAAATGGAAATTTCAAAAGCATAAAGTCCATATAAGCACCTAAATTGATTTTTTCAAGGCCCATGTTTTTAGAGGTGTTTTGAAAAGGTTAAAATTAGGGTGGCATGAATTTAGACATGGAAAAAAAAATGTGAATTTTAGCATCATTTAGATGTTTTTATTGAAAAATACATTGGATTTGGATTTTTTAAATGGACTTCAACTGCCCCTTTTGTTACAATGTAGTGTGTTTTTACCGAGTTGCAAATGTTCATATGATAATGCCAAGTTAATGCATGCAGCATGTCATTTTAGTTTATGGACTAAGCAACATTTAAATACCCTAGGTAACCTAAGGAATCCTTAGGTACCTTAAATAGTTTAAGTAACCTTTAAGTATGCCCTTAAATATTTTAAATAGTTTAAGTAGGCCTTTGATATCCAAGGTAGGCCCTCGGTACCCAAATTAATATAAACAACCTTTCAAAAGCCCTTAAGTAATTTACACAACCTTTTAAATAGACTCATAGATACATTAATTAATTAATTAATTTAAGTAGCCCCTAAATGCCCTTGGTAACTATCGTGCACTCCAAAGTAAACGTACAACTATTGTTGTCACCATACTCACAACACATAACATAAAAATACCTTAACTAGTACACCACATCCAAATCACCCTTTTATCTGAGGCTGATCATTAAAAGAAAAACACATATTTTCGACTAGTCTTAACAATTAAATTTTAATCACAAATGACATTTGTGACTAAAATCCCCTTATTCGCCTTGAACAAATTGCATATGACATTAATCACAAATGACAAGGGTATTGGATGAACGAAAAAATTAACAAATACAAATTCATCCTTTGATTCCATTGTATACATATTGTCACATGCGACTGAAATGCGATTATTTTGGTCACTATTGAAGGCAGATGATGTGTTGCCACATGTCTCAATATTTAATTATTTAAAATTATTCTTATTATTATTATTTTGAAATAATTTGGGACGTTCAATTCACATGCTTAGATGATTCATATTATGTCACATGGCATTTTAAATGAATTTAATACAAAATATTAATGTTAAGTTGGTAGGTACATAAATAGGTGTTTATAAACTTAGGCTAAATATCTACCTACTTATTTAAATAAAAAGGTAGGTACTTAGGTAGGTACTTAAATAAGTAAGTACATAGGTCAACCTAGGTGGGTAGGTCAAACTAGGCACCTACTTCAATAGGTAGATAAGTAGGTTGAAGAAGTAGGTAGTTTAAAATTGTGCATGACTTTTTTTTTCTTTTAGATTAAGCCTTTCGAATGACTTATGCACACATTTTTTAATGTGACATTGGATGACCACACCCCTTGTTTATATAGTGTTCCAACTAGGAATGGAAAATAAACAATGTGGGATAAGTTTTAAAGTTGCAACTTCAAAACTTTTCTTAAGCCTTTTTTTTTAATTTTTAGAGTTTTAAACAATTCAAATACATGGCTCACTAGATCATTAGATAATCATTTAATCAATAACGATTAAATTTAACATATCAATAAAATATAAAATTTACATTACAAATATTAAGTATTCATTACTAGCTATTTAAATAACTAATTTTAATATTTAACTAATTACTATCTAGTTACGCACAACTTGTCAATCCATTACTCATAGATAAATAATTAAATTAAACATTTTAAAATATTTCCTTACTTTTAAAAATCTAGTAAATTCTAGATAATATAATTAATGTAAAAATAATATAATTATTAAACTTTAAAAACAATTATAAATATTTATTTCCAAATTAAAAATAATGAACTAATAATTATTATTAGAAAATAAGTTCCTACACAAATTCTTTTTTTAAATTAACATTAAACTAATTACTGCAACTACTATATAATTACATTTATTATTCAAAAAATTGTTATCGATCAAATAAATGTTTTTTTCCATTGGTAATTAATAATTACGAATACAATAATCTGCTAATCATTTATTAATGTTTTTTCATTACTGTAATATTATTATAATATATTTACCATAGATAAGTAATTACAAATTTATTTTATATTAAAAAATTACTGTAAAATAATTCTTGCAATTATAATCTTTACAATAATTATTTTAATTACATTATAATTTTTCCAAATTTTTATTTCAGATTTAAAATTATAAATTATAGATTGTAAATAATTAATTTCAATTAGAGAATAATTACGAAATTACTATAATTAATTCTTAATCTGAAATAATTAAAATGATTTTAAAGAAATGTAACATTAATTACAATAATTGATTTATTTGACTGTAAAAATATAAATTATATAATATAAAAAATTATGTTGTAACAATAACTATTTAGTGTAACTTATAATTAATAAATATAATGATTTATAGTTATTTATAAAGTGATATGTTATGAACAAGTAGTTACAAGAAATAAATATTTCAGTTTATTATATTAAAATCCATGTAGGTACGGTCATAACATTAATTATTTTAATTAAATTATGATTATTCTAGAAATTTAAATAAGAACTAAATTTATAAATTATAAATTATAAATTATAGTAATAAAGTTTAACTATAAATTAATTATTCAAGTATTGTAGTTCTAATTTACAATTAATTAAGTAATTATAATGATTTTATGTTACTATAGAATTATTATTATTATTATTATTATTATTATAAAATAATTATTTTTTAAAATTAAAAACTCACTTTAAATAATGAATAATACATACAATTATTTTAGTGTATCTTTTTTTTAAATAAAATAATTACAAAAAACTATGTTTATTATTTTAACATTATTATAAAATTCTGAAATAAAAAATCTTAACTATAGGACATAACTTCTCAATTAGGATAGAAAATTTTATTTTTATTATTAGAACATAAGTATTGTAAATACAATAGTTACTTTGTATGATTGGGAACTATCATTTTAATTAATATGAAAATTTATGTTGTAATATTATTTATTCATTTTATATCAATAGTAATAAATAATAAATAAAATAATTTTGTTATAATTATTTTAAATTTCTAGTAAAATTATTTTTAAAATTTTTGACTTAATAACAATTATATATTGTAAGTACATAATTAAATATTTTAGTATATTGGAATGTAATTCTTACAATAGACATGAAAGGACCATGTGTGTAACTATGAGCCATGTCATCTTCCCAATGTGAATGGCCAAATTGTCCTTCCAACAACAATATGTCGAAAGGTAAGACCTACCAAACATGCAAAATCACACAGCTTCCAGTCCCATCCAATGTGGTGGGTGTTATCTACTACAAGTAAACATAATCCTCTGGCTCGAACCCACAAACCCGAGGTCAATATCCTCCTCCACCAATCATGGCATACCGAAAAATATCCTAGTGCTGAGCAAATGCTAGATTTTCCATAGCCATGGGCATCACCCACTTGAATAAAGCAACCCATTGCTCACATGCTTAAACCCAGACTACAAGATCATCAAAATTAATTACAGTCATAACATCACGTTGAATGGAAGCTGGTAGTTTAAGATCTCGACCGAATAACAAAAAATACAATGAAAAAGATGTCAATGAGGCTCATCGATTGAACCTATATCCCATGGCTAACCATGGTAACTACAAGTCCCAATCTCGAGTCTGGCCTTTCTAAAGGCCATATTTTCATAATCCTTGCTTCATTGTTTACACCATACATTTAACCAACTTGTTTGCCTCAAGATGATCTCATGAAATAATCTGATGATTTATCAATGCCTTTTCACATAAATCTTGGAAATCCCTTCAAGAACTTCGGCTACAACACCAAACCTATTAAACACTCTGGTTAGAAATGCAAATGCAGCTCCTTCACTACTACAATCTAGTAAAGGCACCAACTCCAACCACTTGGAGACGTGCTCAATCATAACCAAAACATAACAGTTATGTTGAGATGTCAAACCCAATGGGCCAACAAAATCCAAGCTCCATCTATAACCTAGCCCCATAATTGGTAAGGGCTATAGTTGGTGTGTTGGTGTGTTGAATGATGCGCATACTTGATCACACCACACATTGAGAAACAAACTGTTGAACTTTTAGTTACATCCCACATGACCAATATTGTGCTTGGAGCAAACTATAAGTTCATCGAACCCCAAAATGGCCCAACTCTTCATGAGCATGTCATACAAGGCCCTCATGTTGCTCTAGGCATGGTACTACCCACACTCACCCATCTGTCCACACCCATAATAAAGAATTACCTTCCCATTATAACCATTTCACCTTATGGACAACTTGATCCCACTCCTTAGGTGTCAATCCCATTAGAACTTCATTTGATTGTAAATATGCCATAACATGTAAATTTAAATGGATGTACATGGTATTATTGCCTTCTAGCTCATTGTCATCATTTTGGGAATTCCCACCACCCGTGTTGCCCTAGCATACATCCTTAAAACACCCCAACAAAATACACAGGTATGCAAAAGCATGTTATCCTAGCACAACCTCCAAATCCACCTCTCCATGTCACTTGGCACTTGTGGTATCCTCCTCACTAGAACTTGGGTTCTGATTTAACCCATTGGCATCCCAATTAACCCTACCAACCTTGTGAACAATATCAAAATCATACTCCTATAGGACAATCACCCACCTAGCCAACTTGTTTGTGAGTCAATCTAATTCCATCAAAAACTTCAAGGGCTGGTGATCAGTAACCAATGTAAATGAACTACCATACAAATAACACCTAAAAAAAAAACTGCACAAACAACAATGTGATGCACTCCCCTTCATATGAATAATATTTGACTTCTATCTTATTGTTGGACCGATTCGCATACACCACCACAAACTCCTGACCATCATCATCTAGTTGGGTAAACATGGTTCCCAACCCTAAAATACTCCAATTAGTATGCAATTGAAAAGGACGTCCTCGAATGGGTTGCCTCAAGATGGGGGTTAAGGAAAGTTGAGCCTTTCAACTCCTGAAATCCCTTCTCTCCTGCTCCTCAACCCAAACATACTTTTGGTCAATTTGCATCAACCTAATTAAAAGTTTAACAATGATGTTAAATCCTTTAACAAGTCTCCGATAATAATTACACAAGCCTAAAAACACTCGTAACCGCTTGACATCTGTCGGCTAGGGTACCTATGAAATGGCCTCAACCTTGGCCTTTTGTACCCCCAATCCACCTGGATAAATCATGTGACCTAGATATTCCACCTATGTTTGGAAAAACCAACACTTGCCTGGACGAAGCTTAAGGTTATGAACCTTAAATCTTCTTAATACCTCCTACATATGATGCCCATGATCCTTTGATGTTAGGTTGAAGATGATATTATTATTGATGTAGCATTTAACAAAACCAAGTCCTACCAATGCCCAATCCATCACCCTCTGAAATTTTGCAACGACATTCTTCAAACCAAATGGCAAAAACCGCCATCAGTACAAACAATCCTTCCCATGAGGATTGATTCCCCAAAATGTTTTCTTGACCTTATCACCCTCTTTCAATGGCAACTGATGGTAGCCAAATTTCAAGTCCAAGGTAATAAAAACCTTGGCTTAACCAAAGGCATCAAAAATCTCTTCCGATAAGGGCATGGCATACTTGTCCGAACATGTGCATTTGTTGACTGGGCGATAATCCCCACACATGCGCCACTCTGTCCAATTGCCAAAAATATCCTTTTTGGTTGGCATCATTATGGCTGAGGCATAATCACCTCTTGATAGTTCCACCAAGCTTACATCTAACAATTTTGTTGTCCAAGCCTAAACCAAGGCCCTCTCAATCTCATTCAACCTATAAGGTCATCTAAAAATAAAATCATCATCCTCCAATACAATTTGAATCTGCTATCCTCTCAACCAATTCCTTCAAACTAAAGGCAAAAAAACCAACATGATCCTGCAATAGTCGTCATACTTCTTATACCTTATCTCATGTAACCATGGGACCAATTTTTTCCTCCCATGACTCTACGATCTCTTCTACCTTGGGCTGAGATGATGGAACATCCCTAGCACTTAAGGTTGAAGGCAAAACCTATGATTATTATGCAGAAGGTGGTGTAACACCAAAATGCCTTAACACCCCCACATCAAAACCTCCTTCCCATTACCCATAAATCCATGATCCCATAAATGCCAAAGATGTCCCCTCGTAGCAACATAGCTAACCCAAATGTAGGTGCAACAAAAGTAAAGGCAGGGTGGGTGGGTAGGAAAGATTATGCAAATTGAACTTGTTAAGCCCAACAAAGGCTAAAGATCCATGTGAAACAAGTAAGGTCCATAACATGTCCCAATATTCGTTGACAAGCACCTTCAGAAATCCCTCGCACTGTTGTGATGCCAATGTGAAATCCCATAACTCACTCTCGTTCATTAGCATTAGGTTCTATCATCCTTGATGAGTTCATGTCCCAAATCATGCCTAGACTACCATCTCGAAATGCATGAGAACATGGAAAACTCAAAAGAGTAGGTAATGTTGCCCCAAGGTAGGCCAACCCTATTGAACATAGCCAAAGGTGGTCGATCATCATGTTGAACGGCAAAAAAAGGTTGTCCTAGATCCAAAATGTCATTTACCAGGCATGTGAATGACCTCAAAATGAACCAATATGCGCGTTAAAGCACATCTACTGGAGCTAGGTTAGTCCATAGCCACCAAAAGTGGTGGCCATGTGAACCGACTACTATAGCATCCACTTGAACTAAGTCCCCAATCCAAGCCTTAATTTGTTGCCATGCTACCAATACAACTGGCCAAGAATCCCACAAAGGTGGGACATTCTCCAACACATATGCACATGAGTGCAACTAAGAGGTTTGCAAATATTGTAGCACCCAAATTAACTCCCAAAATAACCTTGATTTGGGGTCTAAAATTCCCTAAGCTATGCCAACCTATGATAAACCTTGACACGACCATCCTAGTATGACCAAGTCCACTAGTCCAATCCTATCCAAATCCTATGCCCCTAGCAATGTGATTTTTCTCAGTAAGGCGCGTTAGTAACCCTAGATCGTCGATGTAAGCAACAATTCAAGATGTTGTTGTCGCAACATCATAATACGGTGCATGGAGGCTTACCAGGCTTGAAGATCCTTCTCCACATAATAGTATCGGCAAACCCTAATGCCAAATTGAAGGACCACTACAAGGCTAGAACTAATGCCTCCAAAAAGCTCTACTAAGCAAATCCCATCTTCGAGAATATGCCACCGGAATCCAAAGGTTGTAAACCAAACGATCCATGGCCTAGATCTATAAGTACATGTGGGCTTGGTGACAGCAAAATGTGCCAAGCTTGATGAATATAATGTTTGGCTAACACCTAAAACTCTGACAATGTTCCCCATAATGGTGGGAGATCACATGATGAGCCCTAAATGAATGGCCCAACCTGGGCACATGGCATCTTTAGCTAATGAATCAGGGAGCTATCCATAGCATGGACATTGCCCTCTAACAAATCAATACCATGGGGAAGCCCTAAAAATCCTACTAACATCATCGAATTATTGGATTTCCTACATGCCCCCTAATGAAAATAAATAGCAAAAAAGCCTTATGACTATCTCCTATCTACCATCCTTATTATTGACCAAGATGACCTAAAAAAACACCTTCCTGATTCTGCACCACCACTACATCAGGTAAAATCCCTACTCAATTGATGGGTGCACGTGTTGGAAGTTCTTAGAGTTTGGTTATTGTGCCATGCTAAAGTGGTAGCACCATAATAAGTGGTTAGCCAACAAGTAGTCCATTGACAAATAGACCCACATGTAGGTCAACAAGTAAGTGGTTGGCAAGTGACGCACCCCCAAACTCCTTGATAGATTCAACTATAAGTCCAAAGGTGAAAACAACAAAAGGAGAAAGAGTTGGGACACACTCCCTAACTCGCAACATTTCGTAGGTAAAAGGGCGTGCTAGAGCTCCGAAATGGGGACTAGGACGAATGACAAGCGGGTCAATTATTCACATAGACCTACACAAACCAAACACCAAACTAGTTAGTGTGTAATTGGAGCGCTTTTGGTGCATAGACAAACCACGAGCATACACAGACTCACAAGACTCACCATGGGCTGGACTTGGGGGAAGCCAACATCTTCCCCCTTATAGTATTTTTTGTGCCTAACCACAGGGCCTACACCCAAATGTCATTTTGTCCCAGGACTCCCAAGTTGAAAATCCTGAAATTCCTTAAATTGGGCCTCCTACGACTTTGGAGGCCCATAACTTTTTGTGAAGACCTCCGATTGAGCTAAAGTTTCAAGAATCGTTGTAGCCCTTATTGAGAGTTTTCCAACAGTATGTGGGATACCACCTACTACTTTGCCTAATGCTTTAGGGCCTGCCTGCATATAAGTAAATAAGGGCGACTCTTAACTTTTAGTGGTCAGGAGTCAAATTGGTTTTTTGACTCCCGACCCTTTTCTTGGCCAAAACTTGTGTTTTAAGTACCCAAATGGGTCATGGGAGGCCATTTTAGACATTTATGTCTTAGAAGCTTTTGAATGGTATGAGGAAATTCTCAATCTAATGAGTTTTGACCCTTGAAGTCGTTTTCTAAAAATTTGGAAATCCATTAGGACTCTAATTCCCAAAGTGGGAGCCCACTTAGGAGTGTGTGGGTTCATTCCCTCACACTCTACTACACTCCCGGAAGCATGAAATGTGATTCCTAGGCTTCACTCTTGGCCCGCACCTTTGCAAGCCCTTGCCTTAGTCGCGAACCCAAGGCTAAGGTCACGATAATAGGTATGTCGCTAATAAGTATCTAATTTATCAGTGGTTGGCTAAATAAAAGCTCTTGGGAATCCTCAACAAATTTAGCCACCATCCTTGGTGTATCCATGCCATCACATAATGTGGCTACCATCTAAAATATTGTAACCAATCAAAAATCAAACATGGCCAAAGTCGTAACAGAAAACAATAGTGTCTAACACACCAACCTAGCCATAATCGATCCCTTACTAAGGTTGATGCGTCCATCAAGGTGCAGACTATGTCAATCAACACAAAGAATTGTGGCAAACAAACCTAGCACTTGGTCTCCCCATGTTGAAGATTCAATCTCTCGTCAACACCTCATGGTTATTACATTTCAGCACTTGCCCTAGTAATTGGTGTAGTTGTCGAATCCCTAACCAAGGTTTTGTCACTAGCTACCCCTGAAACATGATCATTGGGAATACCAAATTTGATCTCATCTGAACCTAATAGCCTTTAGAATCCAGGCCCACAAAAAAATCTAGGGTCAAAACCTTTAGCTAAAAAATCATTTATTGCAAGTGTTGTGGGTTTCACCTATGACGCCATGTTGGATGCCATATTCATCACTAACACCTCCAAATGTGCAAACCATGCCTCCATGGCATTGGGTTGGTTTGGAGCTAACTTGGTGGCCAACCCTTTATTGATTGCACCTTTCACCTTCTAACTTTTGCCAAAACCAAAGACTCCCTTACATTTCCCATCTAGGATTGACCTTGTCATAGTTTTAGATGAAATGTGAAGCAATAGTCTACATTATGGCCATATGCTTTGCAATGGGAACAAGGTTGGCTGGGATTAAGGTTCAAGGTGGTCGTTTAGGGAGGATTAAAACAATCCTTCTTCCAATGCACCACCACACCTCCAACACTTATCCTCTCACCCCTGTTTAATAATGTAAAATGAGGAACCCCCACCAAGTTCTTGTTTGGGTCCCTTGCCTTTTCGTGGTACAATCTTTGATGTATGACCACATGACTACTATATTGACAAGGTACAAAAAGGTTTGAAGGTTTCCCTACTAAACCCTAAGGTAACAACCTCCTCCTCCACCATGTTGATCTCAATGCACTTAGATACTTAGAAAACCAATGCCAATATGAGCTAGGTAGGCTAGGTGAGAACTACATCTCACATTCATTGCTTCATATCCTTTTCTAGGATCCCATACCAAAATTAAATAACTTGGGCCTTTGTGACCCCTTTAATCACATTGATCAACCTCCACATATGCATGTATGCCTCTTGCTAACTCTCATGGGGTTGGCACTGAAATTCCTAAAATGTACATAGTTTCTTAGTCTTCACACCTTGGTAATTGGTGCAAAGCTCTTCAAAAAACTCGATGACAAGGTTAAATGTGGGAAGAACTCATGCATTGACAATTAGACTGTTGCCACCGCCCCTAAGCGTAGAAGGACCCACACTAACCCTTGTGATAATGGTCGATGGAGTAGGTGTCAATGCAACCAACTAACCTTTGGTGATGGAAAAGTAATTTGATGACCAATACCAATGCCATTCTTCAATGTCAACCTCATGGGCATCACAAAATTCATGATAGTCATCCATGGGCAGTCCTTTTAGATGCTAAAATAAACCCTTCCATGTTAAGAAAGGTGTAAATTGTTGTGAATTCCGTAACTATTGCATATCACACTAAGTATAAAACTCCTGAATGAAATCATTTAGTTCGATGCTACCAACCACCTTTGAAAATCATCGGGGCCTTTTAAAGGTACCATACATGTCTCCCATGTCCCACATAAGTGGTACAAACACTATTGGTGGTAATTCTACCTCAAAATCTCAAGTGATAATGTAGGTGGGGTGGGTGCTTGGAACCACACCCCCCACCTAATAAACCCTTCAGCAAGCCTACCTTTGGAATCCAAATCCTAACACATGTCCATGATGAAATCCTAACCCTAATATGGGTCTCCCTAAAAACCCTAAACCTGTAACCTTGAATCCTATAACTCCATTGTGACCAGGATTGTTACACCTATATTTGTTCAATTAATCTTACATGGATGCTGACCTATTGCAACTTTCTCTAACCCTAAAATCCCCCAAACCAAATGGTATCCAAGGTTGCTACACCTGTATGGTTAAAGCACTCGCATCCACAAAAACATTAATCAAGGCCAAGTACGAATTTGGAGCCTTCACAACCGTAGAAACAACAAATGCAATTTCACCAGTCATTACCTCGATTTCACTACCACAAGGAGTCTATTAGTCATCAACCTGATCTCACCCAACAAAAAAGACAAGCACCAAGTACAACCTACTCACCACTAAACCCTAATATCTATGTCTAGGAAAATCAAAGGTCAAGCAGGACCTATTCAATAATTAAAGCTGGGTCGTAGCCTTGTCCCATACCTAGCCATTAACCACACCATATATAACCTTTGGGCTCACTATGTGCTACAACTAACACACGTGGGAAGGCTCGTAACCTTCTACCCAAAGTTTTTTATTGAACAATATGCAAATTCACAAAAAATCATCACATGAACTTGTGTTGGCCCTATGATGTAACCCAAAGGCACACAACTTGACAAATTTCTTTAACCCCTGATAAACCCTTGATAAAAAATTGACAATCCCAAACACAAGCACAAGAAAAAAATGCAAAAACCCACAACACAAAGGGGAAAAACCTTTTAAAATAAACACACCTCCACCCTTGTAAACTCCACTGAGAGACTTACGACAATAGTTATGTAGAAATTCAAAAGTTGATGACGTGGCTTGATGGTGCGGCATTCCACCACCTATCGGTATTAGGAGTACTTACAAGTAACTCACCCATCTATTGCTCTTATGTTTTGTGCCCTCCTCCGCACCTCATGCCTCCTTGCGCCCCTCACGCCACACCACCAAAAAAAGGGTTAAGAAATTGCCCTCTGCCAACCTAATTCAAGCCTTTTATAATGATAACCTCCTTCACCGTAAAACCAATGGTGAAAACAACACCTGAAATAGGCATCATATGCAACAAATATCAATTTTTGGGATTTTATGTGAAATAAATCTCAAAAATAAAAAAAAAATTAATCTTTAGACTCCCAAAACCACAATCTCCAAAAGTGGTTGTAGGCCTGCTATTGTGTAGAGCTTGCCAAGATGAATATGATGACATGAAAATCATTGAAATCTGAACCCATATGTGGAAGATATGGCCCATTGAAAATCACAAATGGATGAAAACTTTTCATCCAAATGTTGGATGCAAAAAAAAAATTTAACTATTTTTTTAAAAAATGAAAACCTTGGATGAAAATTCTTACATCCAAATTATGGATGAAATCCGTCCACTTGGATGAAAACTAAAAAAATGAATTAATTTTTAAAAAATAAAATAAATAAATAAAAATAAGATTTTATTTTTATTTTTAAATAATTTTTTTGACATGTGTTAAGTTTGGGTTGGTGCTAAACCTGATTATTAGGTTCGAAAAACAAAAATGAATAACAGGTTCATATTAAACCCGAACATGCCCCCCCTACCCAAACCTACCCCTAGCTGCCAAGTAGCCCCTCAAACCTTAGGTTCAAAACTTCAATACAAAAATAAACAGCAAAAATGGCCGAGGGCGAATTCGGATTGGACCGCCTTGGCCTTATCTGCCTGGGCCTCACCCAAGCTTAGTGGGCCGTCGACGCCCCACCGAACCAGTAGGCCTAGCCCATGCCTCAACCGAACCGAAGCCATGCGGTGATGGTCACAGGAGCTCGGCAATTTGCATGCACGTGTGAGCATAGCACGCGTGAACATGCTACTGTGTTGTGCCATCACGCGCTACTTGCACACTACAGCCGCACATGCTACTAGGCTCCCCCCCTTCCTTTTTCTTTTTTTCTTCCTTCTCCTTCTTCTTTTCCTTCTTCCTACTTCTTCTTCCCTGGACTGCAACTCCTCCTTTTGCACTGCAACTCTTCCTTCTACACTGTAGCTACTGCTTCTGCACTACGGCTCTTGTTGTAGTTCTTGGGGATGGCAGTGGTGGCTCAGGTTGCCACCACCATTGTTGTTCCTACAAATGAACAATTAAACAAAACAAAAGAAGAAAGGTAACACTGTGCACTCACACTAAACTTACAACAGGTACAAACAAAACACAAAATACCATGTCACCCAATGCTCGAGCAAAACTCAAAAGAACAAACAGTACAATCTTATACAATAGCAAACAAAATAACTAGGAACACAGTGCAATCTAGCTCTAGCATTATCGAACTAAATCAACTGCAGGTTTTCTGGATTTCAAAGTTTTACTCATTTGTAAAACGCAGGAATCCAAGTACCAACAAAAACTTCAACAAACTCCTTGCATAACAAGAACATAAAAACATAGCAAAACACAATAAGCTACGATGTGTTTCAAAATCTAAAAAATTGGATTCTGATCACACACCATCCCACTTATCCTAAACACCAAAAAGCTGAGTCATGTTCACACTAAAATCAGTTCGAAACTTACTTTCCCCAAATTACCTATAATAACTAGGATAAAAGTCTGTAACTACAATATAACTTCTAACATAACCCCTAGGTAGCCGAACAACCCCTAGGTAGACCTAGGTAGCTTTAAATAACCTTTAGATGTCCTAAGTACCTTAAACAATCCTTAAATAGGCCCTACACACTTGAAGTAGCCCCTAGGTGGGCTTTAAGTAGGCCTTAGGTAACCTAAACAACCATAGATAATGCTTAAATAACCCAAGTAACATAGTCAACTGTTACGTTTGCCCCTAGGTACACCCTAATTAGTTAACTTAACCCCTATGTAAGCCCTTAGGGAGCCTACATAGCCAAGGGTAAATTGAATAGGTCATTTCAATAGGTTATTAAAAATGTTCATTCATATGTGAGTCCATTTCATGTTGTATGAAAAAAATTGTTGCAATGATAAGCATTTTGCCCTTCAATGTGGAAGTGAGGGGATCAAATCCTTACTATAATACCCTATTTACCCTAGTCTAAGCTAAGTAGTTTAAGTGTCTACTATAGCAAACCAAGGTGTCTAACATAAACCACATAGGTTTCTAAGCCATGTTTTTAACCTAAATGACCTAGGCTAGGTAAAGTATGCCACCTAGCCTTACGACCCTAATTAGCTAACTAAGCTAAGTGGCTTAATTTAAGTAGGTTTCATAGTGCCATTTGTCCAACTTGGAACTTGTCACCAACATTTTAATGGTCAAAAAACCTTATGCATCCTCTCATTTTAATCATAAAATTAATTTCAAATGACCATGCTAAGTAAGCATATGCAATTGTAAATTTTAGTTGGAACAATAATCATAAGGTGTAATCACACTAACAAATACACAAGTAGTTGTAACTAGTGCTTAGTTTTGTGTACTCCAAAATGGAATTGTTTTTACATAATGTTATTTTCAATGTATTGATATATATACTTTAAAAGTTTGAAATCAATCTAAAATACCCAAAAACACTTTGAAAACATTATAACCAATGATGGGCCTTAGGATCTACTATTAATACATATATTCTTTCCCATCAAAATGGGGGTATATTGAATGAATTTTTTAGCACATGTTAGTTCCTCATGTAGTTGCTTAAAAAATGAATTGTCTCTTCTAGCTTTTTTTATCCATGTTCAATAAGATTAATGCTATTTTTTTCTCATGTACAACTTCCATTGTTCAATGAAAAATGAATATTTTACACACAAAAAAGGTCACCTACCAAAATAGTGTTGCCATTAAAACCCTAGAAACTTATCACTATGACCCCCTTGGGAGTGGGGGTAGGTGCTTGGGGACTTGCCATTTACCATGGAATTGGCCATATTATATGTATAAAACAACCATACCTGAATTGAACTTGTCAATGTTAGTGATTGAAATTTAATATCATAAACATTATAAATAAAATGAAAATTTCCCATGATTAATTTAATTGAATGAGCCAACATAAGGGAAAAAAATTCATGAAAATATCTATTGTCGTGGATACATTATAAGTTTTTTTCATTTTGATTATCACGGGCTAAGACCTTTTACAATTCATTATTCATAGATAAGATTGTGACCTAGTGGTTCATGGCACATGTGAATGTGATTTTACTATTGTTTTATTATTTTCCAATAATATGATTACCAAACCATTTGGAATAATCCACAAGTGATTTGATGTTAAAGTCAAATTGCTCAAAATTAATTTTTAAAATAAATTTACAATGAATGCCTAAAATTTATTTTATCTTTATGCAAACATCTTTTTTTTTCTTTGGGCTGAAAATACTTGGATAACATATCCACCTACTCAATGTATTACTTACCTACCCACTCACATAAATATTTATTTGTTTGAGCTATTGATGCATAGGGTAGTTGCAAATTACACAAGATGACATGGATTATCCAAATGATAGTTTTTAATCACTGTTGCATATAATTTAAAAATTTTGTTGGATATCAAAAAGATATTCATTTATGTGAAGCTAACACATAAAATCTTTCAACAATGAAAAATAATAATAATGAATGGTCAATTTTAAATGGATTTTAGTAAAGATCATGCTAGTCCTTCTAAATTTGAATATGGAATTTTATCTCATAGTGTGTTTATAAAATGTTTTTGAAATTTTGGGACGTAACGCTCCAAGAGTTGATAACATTTAAAGTCAAAAAAATCAAGGAAATATTTTATTTGTGAAGATTTTGAATAATATTCCAATTTTCATGGTGTTTTTGGAAATTTGTATGTCCTCCTACCTCCACATATTGGGATAAGAAAGTCACGTAAGAGTTTTAGGATGGGACTAAGACAAGCTCGCCAAGTTAAATTTACAAACATGAGTAATTGGTTGAACATTGTTTGGAACTTGATCCCAAGATTCGAAGCACCTTAGGACATGAAAACTTGGCTCGAGGGTCATGGGAGTTTCACTTTAACTCACACACATTTCCATTCCATGTGAGTGTGTTCATTGTTCATCTTGGAAGTTGATTGAACATTGGAAAAATGGTCTAAACAATGTCCCCTATTTGTAAAAGAAATCAATGCCCTCATTGAAGTTTATGGGATTTTGTTTAAAACTCTATGTTTAAATCCCACAAAGTTGAAGATGGGCTTTCAACTATTTTTGCGATCAACTTTCATGCTTCTTCATTCTTTTCTTTCACCTCATATGAAGGATTGCAACAAAACAACTTTGGACCATATTTTCCAACTTTTAAAAAAAGATGAATTAATCAAGGTTGATCACAATCTATAGACCATGCAAACAAAACCAATGATAAAAATAGAATTAACACAATGGAAATAAACAAGAACATATAGAGTATCCTTTTTAACAATACTAAGAAATTTAGAATCCACTAAAGTTAATGATCAATATGTGGTTGTTGTCCATAGCTCCAAATATGTAAGGTATTTCATTCAAAGTTTCAAAGTTTGCTACAATCACCTTTGTTGTCACTATTTGGCTTTTCAAGCAGTAGGAGTTTCAAAATGGTTTTAATTGTTGTGCAACATTCTTTGACAAAAATTGACATTGTATCAACAGCTACCCCATAGATTTCATCACAAGTCAATAAAGTAATATCCCTTTGAACAATCTTTAAAGTGTACTTGCACATCTAGTTTATATTAGTATACAGGTCATTTATTAAATTGTAAGAGCCAAAGTTGATTGAAAGTAATTTAAAAACCTTTTCAAGAAACTAGCACAAAATGTCACTCCTTAGTGCACTTGGTCTCTCATAGCTCCACACTGTTTCGTCTTTTGGGATTCCTCTTTCCATCATGAAAAAAACCATCAGCACCAATGCAACACATCACTCTTATGACATGTTGCTTCAATGCCAAAACGCTTGTTCTTTGCATGTTTGATGGCCATGAAAAAGACAAAGGCCATAGGACTTTATTGTCTTCTCCCTTCCATGTTTTAAGGCTAGGGTGTAGAAGGTGAGAAGGGAGAGGAAAGGAGAGGAGATGAGTTGAATTGAGTATGAAAGAGAATAAAAGAGAATGAACAAGGAAAGAGAGGGCATTATAAAAGGATTTTGGGCCCTTCACTTGGGTTGAAAATATTTAAACGACTTTGGCCCAATTCAAGAATATAATGCATTCAAATTACTTTGTTAATCCCATCTGTCAGGCAAAAGGTTTCCCTTTTTCTCTGCTTACAATGAGCTTTAAGATCTTCAAAACCAAACCTTATTTTTCACTACAAAAACATTGGAATCATAATTTGGCATAGTTAGCAGCTAACATGAAAGTTGGAGAAATGTCATTCCAATGCTCCTTAGTTGTGCACATGATGGCTCAAACTGACAGTTCTACACAATATCATTCTATGTTTTCTCAAAGATCAGACAGAGCAAGTAGCAGCATGACTGTGCTTTTGATCCTTGACATAAATTTGGCTCTAGCATCCACAGTGAAGGGAATAGTGCCAAGTGCAGTAGACAACAATACCTGTGCAATTTACCTCATGATTTCATGTGAGCGCTTCAAACTGTGGCACTCTTCAACAGTGGCTACATGTGTGGCATTGCAACCTGCAGTGACCATGTACATCAGAAGATGTCTTTCTAACATCACAACAACCCATCAGTTCATCCAAGACATTCCCACAAGTGTTCCTGGCGTGCAACCTGCAGTTATGACATGGTTGTCAGTGCTGGTCAGAATCAAACACAGCCCAATTTGCACCACTCAAAACTCAATGCTTAGGATTCTGCAGAAGACATTCGGCACATTGAATGGATTGTCTGACTAGTTTGTGAAATTCAAGTACTCAAGATCAGCACCTTCCTACAAGTCACAAGTTTAAGAAAACAAAGGGGTCCCAGGTTTCTGCCACAATGGACAATTTCCTCAAGATGAACGACAGCTTTACACACTGGTGTATAGCAGGAGGATGGGCATAGATGGTTGAAGCTTGGCACATTGCATAAGCAAAATAATGCAACAAGATGATAGAGCAAATTAGAGTTGCAATCTATGTGCACATCATCACAGGAGCATACAGTTATCATGCACTTGCTGCTGCAGCTTTCTGAGCCTTATACTGTAATTCCAATGTTGCAGCATCCACCTTCTTCAGCATATCCATGACTGCCTCAGGAGGCCAGAAGCCTTCAGCCTGAACAACCAGCAGAAAATCAGACCATATTCATGGCAAGATTTCAGATATTAAAACTATACAAATCAAACCTTTGGCCACCCTTTTCAGCATTAGCCAATACAAACTCTATCCATTCTGACAATTAAAGACTATCAAGTGCAATTTAACAGCTACCTTGCACACTGGTGTGATCAATTTCATGGACATGGCCAACTTTCTCTGGCCCTGGTCATGTCTCTGAACTACTAGGGCAAGGGTAATGCTTTGCATGAAAAACTTGGGATGGCTTTCTGGCACTTGATTGTTTACTGCACCATAAGGGACTAGACCTCAACAGGGCTTAAACAGTATAAATGAATGCCCAGATGTAAGCTCAAAAATATACCTGCCGCCTGCCTGAAGCACCAGACAAGATGAATCGAAGCTCAAATGCAGTTTTCTGCTGGCTGTCAATGAGTGCTCTGCTACCACGCTGCCAAAACACAAGAAAGTTACCATACAGAAACAAAACAAGCAACATCTATATCTTACTCCACTTCTCATGAATGCATCAAGAGTTCATGCCTTATCATTTGTCTAGAATAACTTGAGCAAAGTAGGGTCTGAGAAAATTCAAATAAATGTCTACAAACCTTCCAAAGATTCTGGAAAATAGCCACTTGTTTCTTGGGAATACTGCACTCCATCCATACACTTCCTCTTTCTACCTAGAAACACCCCACAAACAAAGCCTTCAGTTGTCTAAAAGGAGAAATACCTTCCTGAATTGAAGATTACAGCCTCTCCTCTCAAGGACCTGAGAGGAAGGGCACCAGCCTTTCAAATCAGCTATGGCTTTGATGTACATGTCCAAGAAATAACAAGTTCTCAAAAAACTAACAGTGTAGCAGGAAGTAGCAAATTGAAAAGATGGTAGTCCATACACACCTGCATCACCACTTCATCCTTGCCAATGACCCCATCTTCATCCATTGTTGAGATGCCCTTTCTTAATGTCTGCAACAATTTGGCAATCATTTGTCAAGTGTATGGTCATGTTGCAACAATAGAGGAACACAAAGTTGCAGAAGGTTCACAAGCTTCAATAACATTTTCATATCAGGACAGAAAAACTCACTGGATCTTGTGAAAATATACTCACAATAGGTGTATACAGTGTGATAAATTTTGACAACAATTCTCAATTTCGAACAATGCAAATTGTAGTCATAGTATATATGCTTGCCATGCACAATGTCACACCTGTATAAGATTACAAAAGTCATTGAACTCTGAAGCTGTCAAAGCAACACTCCATCCACCTGCTCCAATCTAATCCAGCCCAGGCACCAGTGACAAGCATTTAAGCTGTAAAACATCATGTGGTCTCATCCTCTACTCTATGATGTAAAAATGTACAATGATCAACTGACATACACATGGAGGTCACCCCTCAGGACCTCATGCAATGAAAACTTGACTGGCAGCAACAGGGAAACAAAGTGCTGAGGTGATCTTTGGAAAAACCACAAACAGCCTTGATCTAAGGTAGAAGTAATCTTGCAACAAGATGCATTGCCCAGGAAATGAACAGCAGGGACCAGGGGGAAGAAGGAAGGCTTTATCCTCACAATTGCACAAAAACTTTCTTCTGATTCTGGAGCTGTTTCATAGCCTAATCGCCATCCCTCGCCCTCAATCACTTCAAAGCTTTTGACAGGGGCTGGCTCATCTGCAAAGTAGCAACCTACCCAAAAACCAGCTACTTCTGTTCAGCAGCATTTCATTTCCATTGCCTGACTCTGCACCAAATATGTGACAGTGTGCCTCACAATTTCACCACCATTGCATGTCAGCATTGCAATGTGACAATTTCAACTACTTGCAATATCACCAGAAGCCAATCCAACAAGCCATCAGCTTGATGATGCTCTGCATACCCTAAACCCTAAACCCTAAAATCCGAAACCCATGGAGATGTGGTTGCACTCTCTCTGGCTATGTGACAAATGCTATAACTGAGGAATCCATGAGGCACGCATTACAAACACGCACTCTATAACTCTCCGTCTCTGTCTCTGTCTTCTCAGTCACTAACCAGTGAGGTCGCAGCGCAAGTACCCGTCTCCCCCGGCTTCCTCCGCGAGCGTTTTGAACTTCTCCATGACAATGACGCAACCACTCTCGTCGCACTCCAGCTTGATTTCGCCCTCTCCATCAACATCTTCATCCTCATCATACTCCGGCACCACTATTCTCTGTCCAAACTCCCCGACAGGAATCCCCTCTCCAGGCTTACTCCATAAATTCGTCCTGGAGCAGCACTTCCGTCTGTCGCCTGCCGAACTTGAGCCGCTGCTGAGAAACTGCCTCCCCTTCGCAACTCCCCCACCATTTCTCCCTCCAACCACTACTGCATCAACCCTACGTCTCGAATGAGCTGACAGCCATAAGGAGGAGGAGGACGACGACGACGACGGGCAGCAGCAGCAGGCGGCTACATGGTTTCCGGACACCGACCCGCGAGATGCGGGAAGAAGCAGACGCGGGATTGAGAGCCCGTCACAAGCAGCAGCTGCACGCATGACGACTCCTGAAGAAGAGGTGCAAAGTGCAGAGTTGTTTTGAACGCTGTTGTTGGCAGCAGCAGCAGAAAAGAGAGCAATACGAATAGTAAGGCCCTGACAGTAGGCCCTTATCCGGCGTAAATCACGAGGCATCCCCTCACGGAAGAGCCCTTACCGGGCGTGAAGCTCGATGCAGTCGTGTCCCTAATCCTACTGGGCAGTGGGAAGGGCCTTGCAGCAAGTACTTTGCGTATCAGTGGAGCCCCCACAAGGGCCTTTTGGCACAAAGATGCATTGGCCAAGGGTGGTCGTTAGTAACCTGAGGATTATGTGTAGGGTAACGCCCCATGAGCTGGGCGTTACTGAAATAAGGACCCTCTCAAGGCGGAGCCAAGGGGTTCTTTATTTCAGTAGTGCCCTCGCTCTGTGGGCGCTGCCCAATGTAAAGCACAAACCATTTTTTAAACCGTCCAAATACACTGCAAAATTTGGAGCAGTGCTTTATGGATTTAGGGCACCCTCCTATTACACTGCAAAATCCTAGCAAGGTCATTATGTGCTACAGAATTGTCAAGACCCCGCCCATTATGTTGGGTAAGGTGTCAAGAACCCCATTCACCAGCAAGCTAAGCAATGCACCCATCATAACAAGCACTTCCATGGTGAGGCCATTCTGTGACATTTAAAGGTTTGTGATGGCAGATTCAACCATTTAGAAGAAAGTTTATATTTAACAAATAATTTTTTTAGTCATTATTACGAACGTATGATCAACATCAAAAGATTATGTCATATAATGTGATCACGAAAATTACACAATCTATCACCCCAGACCTTAATACAATACGTAACTGACAAGAGATGGCCAATTGTTGAAAATACTTAGTCAAGACATGGCACACTATTTCTCGTAATTGTGGGCTTCAAGCCAATTACCAAGCATACTGACCATAATGAAAATCAAGGTTCCTTCATTTCATCCACAAAAAGAGTGACTATGACATTTTTCATCCAAGAAGAGAAAGGTTATGGGTTCATTGGGCCAATGAGAACCAATGTTGGTACCTTGTGTGAACTAGTGGGTCACTTGTGAAACAAAGGTCCAAGGGTATTGACTTTTTCATTATCATCACATATGATTAAGTCACCAAGGAAGTGTCACGAGATAGAGTTCTTGTTTTTATCAAATTTGAAGTGTGAAAAACAAACAATGTAGAAAGAAAGTTGTAAACAAAATGAAATATGAAAATGGACATTTAGTCAAGTTGGACAAAACAAAATGATATGCTTGGTCAAAATGATCAATGATTTTAAAGTCAAATTGAATGTTTTATGTTATTTTTAAACCAAGCTAACTAATTATTATCTAGGCTAAGTAGGTAGTTTAAATTTACCTACCTACTTATATAAATAGGCCTACTTACCTACTACTTATGCTAGGTTGGTAGACTTAAATAAGTAAGTAGCCAAGGCCTATCTACCTACCTAGCTATTACACAGGTTAAGTAAATAACCTAGGAATACCTACTTACCTACCTAGTTATTATATAAGCTAAGTAGGTAGTCTATTCTTACCTATCTATTACCTAGGCTAAGTAGATAGCTTAAGTCTACTTACCTATCTACCTACCTACTTACCTTTTATTTCCTACATACTTACCTCCTCTATCTACCTATCATTTTACAACCTACCTTATCAACCTACCTCCAATCTACTTATTAATTACTTAACTTTCTTATTTTCTTACATAAAGAATGATATGAAATAAACATGTGAAATTAAAATATTGACAAAAATTGTGACCTTTTGGAGGTGTAATATGTTAGTAAAAACTTGATTTATCATTGTGAAGGTGAAAGGTTCAACTTCTTATTCTTGTAACATATGTGCATGTTTAAGGGACTAAAATAAGTAGGCTAAATTAAGGTAGCTAGGTTAAGTTAAATAAATTAAGCTAAATTAAGCTTACCACCACTATGAAAAATTGTGTTTGTGACAATTAGACTACCTTAAAACTAGAGTTCCAAAACAATTAATATATAACTGCATTGCAATTGTCCCATGGAATTACAATAAATTAATAAATAAAATGTCATGTAAAAAAATCAAAAACTTGTATTATAGTTGCAAATTAGTTGGAAGATATATATTTATACAATATAATGTACACATTGTATATATGGTTATAATCAACCATGTTTGACTCTGTTAACAAGTTGCATTTTAATCGCATATAACAATTACATCACAACTAAGATAAATTTAATTACTAATCAATGACTACTTTGCAATAATGTACGACCTTGAGTAACACATATGATCATGCTACGTGTATACATTTCCATCACACAATATATATGACATTTCAACTTATTTGCAACTAATATGCAATTGTATTTCAACTTAATTTGAAATTTAAATATTTATAATTTGGGCGAGAAACCTTTAAGCAAGTGACACATGGCAGTATATTAGTAGATCTACCTTAATGCATTAATGACCTTCATGTGCTTAGGCTTATTGTCAAAAAATTCAAAATGATTTTTTTATAAATCTTTTCATATTCAAACATTTTGTGTATTTCCTAGTCTTTTGGTGATGCAATTTTCATATCATGTGTTATAACTAAGATTATTTTTGTTTGTTTACTTTAAAACTAAAACCAAAAGGTTGTTATAAATTTTATTATTTATTTAAATAACTTGGAGATTGATGGCTTTTGTTTTTTATTTTGGAGGTTGAAGGTTCTTGTTCTTGCTTTTTCAAAAGTTTAAAACTTTTTTTTTTTTATCTTGGAGGTTGAAGGTTCCTATTTTTACTCTTAAAGAGGTTGAAGGCTTTTCTTTTTATTCTTGGAGGTTGAAGGTTTTTATTTTTACTCGTAGAGGTTGAAGGTTTTTGTTCTTACTCTTAAAGAGGTTGAAGGTTTTTGTTATTGCTCTTGGAAGTTGAAGGTTCTTGTTCTTGCTTTTAGAGAGGTTGAAAGCTTTTGTTTTTGTTCTTGAAGGTTGAAGGTTCTTGTTTTTGTTCTTAAAGAGGTTGAAGGTTTTTGCTTTTAAAAAGGTTGAAGGTTTTTGTTGTTTCTTTTGGATGTTGAAGGTTTTTATTTTTATTTTTTGATGTTAAAAGTTATTATTCTTATTCTTGAATGTTCAAAGTTCTTATTTTTTGTTTTAGATGTTGAAAGTTTTTGCTCTTACTCTTAGATATTGAAGGTTTTTACTTTTGTTTTTGGATGTTAAAAATTCTTACTCTTACTTTTAAATGTTGAAGGTTCTTACTTTTACTCTTGGATGTTGAAGGTTTGTGATTCTTGGTCTTTTGTTTATTTGCATATATTAAGAAAATATGATGTGAAAATATATTTCATTAAATATTTAGAAGTTAATTGTATAAGTTTAGTTTAACTAATAGTGATGAGAGATTTATGAAAGGTGATTTTTCAATGATAATCATGTTACATATGTCTTATTTTGTGTTTGAACATTTGTGATGAATTTTATTGTTTTTATGTTATAGGGCCAAATTTTCATTATGTTTCAATCCATCAACATCAAAATTATGTATACAAGGTAAGACTCTTTCAAAAATACCTAAAATTGTAATTTAGTTTACCTAATTGTAAACACAATATTTGATTATATTTGCAAGTGTACAAATTATAGTTTAGTTTGTATCAATGTTCTACATACGTTGCACTTTAATGATAAATAAGTTGCACTTTAGTGTTAGTGTAATTATAAACTAGTTTTATTCAAGTTGAAGGGATTATTTAAATATTTTTACATTACAGTGTTATGTTATGATATGCTATTAATTTCATTTCACATGTGGAACTAAATATCACAACATGACAAATTTCAAGCAAATAAGGTGGATTGAAAAAATTACATGGCTTAAATTCCATTTCAACAAAATAAAATAAAATCATTTATGAAACATAGTGTTTTAGATGACAATATTTGATTGTTGTGGGTCATCATTTTTATGATTTGACCTTTTTTTATATAGAAAAATATGTTTGTTATAAAAATAGTTTAGGCATTATGTTTAGATTCATAGTTAAATTATCTTTTGATAGAAACATTTTCTAATTTTTTTTGTAATGTATTCTTCAACATGGAATGTAAATCTATTTAAAGTTTCAAATCCATTTCATGTTTATAAATAGTGATGTGCCATGCAATTCAACATTATCTAATATAATTAAAACAACATGATAATGGTTATGTGAAGTTTGTATAATTGCATTGTAAGTTGTACTTTAATTATTTAGTACTATTAAAATCAACTACCATACAATTGCTTTAACACCCAAACTTAAACACCTAGTTGCAAATTAGTCACTAAATACTTTATTTTCATTTCATATTTAATTGTAAGTTAATTGCAAAAGATAAGAACTAAATTCATTGCTCAAATGGATGAATGAAATAATTAAAATATATATTGATTAAACTAGTTATAAATAGTTGGAAATAAGTTACAAAAGATAAGGATATTTAAAATCCATTTGTCAAATGGACGAATGAAATATGAAGGAATATATTCATCAAGTTAATTGTAAAATAGTTGTAAATAAATTGCAAATGATTATAATAGAATCCATTCACATCAAATGGATGAATGAAATAATTAAAGATTATATTCATCAAACTAGTTGTAAAATAGTTGTAAATAAGTTGCAAAAGGTATTAACATACATCATCCGTTGAAAAATGGATGAAAATCCATGTTAGCATTTCGTTCACCACATTGGAATGTGCATGAAAATCTAACATGAAAATTAATTGCAAAGAAGTTGCATATAATTGCAAGTGAGTTACACCATATATACATTATTGTATACAACATAAGGTGTCCACTACAATTGTTACGACTTGTTTGTTAACACTCAAGGCCATATAAATACCATGAGTTGCAAATGTCTGTTGCAACTAGAAAACCCAATTGCAAACCTAGTTGTAAAACCCTATATTTTTTCATAGTGCACCTACCTACCTACCTTTTTAGGACCTACTTAAACCTATTTATTATTTACCTACCTTAAAATATATTTCTTAATAATAATCAATAAAAATTTATTTAATTTTATGTAAAATTTTAATCAATTAAAAGGTTCATTCTTTACCAATTAAATAACCAATCAAATATTATTCTATTATGATAGTTAGAAAAACCACCCAAATCACAACAATGGGTCAAAATTAACAAGGTGGTCATTTTTATGCTTGTCATTTTGAGTATTTTTAAACAAGAAAATCTAGCAAAAGAAGTTTCAAGTTTTTCAATAATGGAAGGCCTCCAAACAAGCTATTTAATCTTTAAATGTTACTTCATGACATTACAAATTGTGATTTATAATGTTCAAAACTTAAGCTTTAAAAAAAGGTTCATAAATTAAAATTGTACATCCAAAGCTTCTTAAGACTTGGAATGGATGTGGTATTATTATAAAAACACAAGGTCAAAGGTGTAAAAACATTTAGCTTAAATAAACATATATCGACAGATTCCAAGAATTAGATGTATTTAAAGCATCTATAAGTTACAAAAACTTTTGTCATGATCATGGTGTAGGACACAAAGGTACATGCATCCTATTAGCTTGCAAATGAGTAAATTTTGTGTTGCAATAGGGTTGGTTCTTAACAATAAAATTCAAGGGCTAATGTTGGATGGGCTACTAGGGGGGAAGGTTGGAATTCTTAACAGTTACACCTTTAATGAAGTTACAAAGAGGTGCAAGTTGTGGGACTATTTAAATGATAGTCTACCTAGGGACTATAGATGGATCATGGGGAATAATTTTAATATGGTGGAAAACCCAACAAACAAGCATATTGAATGTAAGAATATCATAAGTGGGAGTGAAATTTTGACTTTAAGGACCTTTATAATTGCTTTATAAATAGAAAAACCAAGGAGGTCCAATGTATCACTAAAGTTTTCATGGGGCAATTTGTGGAATGAACCATATCATTGTTTGGTAAAATAAACAAATTTTATTTGGCTACTACTTAAAGGGTGGAGGGCATAATAAAACCTTATGAGTACATCGTACAAGGTGATAATGTCTATTTAACCAACCACTTGGTTGCCTTAAGGAATAGAACTTACTAAAAGGTTAAAACATGGTATTTTGACCAAGTAAAAACCATTTAGTAATAAAAGAATAAAGGTGATTCTTTTCTTGCAAATATGTGTAAAGTGACAAGGTTTTATAAATATTTTTATAAGGAAAAGGCAATTGAATGTTGAAGATCCCAAAAAAATGGTTAAATGTAAACTAAAAAAGGTCCAGTTAAAGCTACAAAATATAGTATATGACATGCATTTATGATAAACAATATATAGGGGATTTAAGGGAGTGAATCAAAATGTTAGAGGATGTTAAGGTGGAGGGAAAGAAAATAAGGGCCAAATTTATGAGGATGGAAAAAAAGGCAATTAATGTCACAACCTTAACCTTGGGCTCGCAACCAAGGTAAAGGTTTGCAAAGGTGCGGGCCAAGAATGAAGCCCGGGAATCACATTTCATGCTCCTTGGAGTGTAGGAGAGTGTGAAGGAATGAACCCCCACACTCTCAAATGAGCTCCCACTTTGGGAGTTGGAGTCCCAATGGACTCCTGAATCTTCAAAAAACAATTACAGAGGCCAAAACTCATTGGATTGAAAAGTTCCTTACATTATTGGAAAGCTCTTGAAATGTAGATGTCTAAATGGGCTTGCATGACCCATTTGGGTACTTAAAACATAAATTATGGCCAAATGAAGGGTAGGGAGTTAAATTGCCAATTTGACTCCCGACCATTAAAAGTCAAGAATCACCCTAATTTACTTGTGTTCAGGTGGCGTGTCACATACCATTGGAAAGCTATTGACAAGGTCTAAAACTTTTCTTTAAACTTCATCTCAATTAGAGGTCTGCACAAGAAGTTATGGGCCTCCAAAGTCACCCAATTTTGAAAATTTTGGGATTCCCAAGTTGGGAGTCTCGAGACAAAATGACATTTGGGTGCAGGCCCCATGGCCAGGCACTGAGAATACTATAAGGGGGAAGGTGGTGGCTTCCCTCAAGTCCGAGTTGTGGTGAATCTTGTGAGTCCATGTTTGCCCGTGGCTCGCTGTGCACCAAAAATGCTCCAACTATGCATTGACCAACTTGTTATTTGGTTTGTGCAAGTCCGTGTGAGTAATTGTCTTGCTTGTCCCTATTCCTAATCCCCATTTCAGAGCTCTAGCACACCCCTTTACCCCAAAGTGTTGCAAACCAAGGAATGTGCCCCAACTCCTTATCCTTTCGTTGTTTTTCACCCTTTAGATTCGCAGTTGAATCCATCAAGGAGTTTGGGGATGTGTCAATTAGAGCATCCATGCAATTTTTCAAAGTTCGTGGGGGAGCTTTAATGAAGTTGAAGGGCAACCTTAATAGTTATATGGAAACATGATGGTAATATTGTGGAAACAATCTTAGAAAACACCTATTACACCTTCTAAAAGAACCTATATGACAAGGGTTTGAAATCAACAACAATGGAACAATTAAAGGAAGAAACATTAAAATCTTTGTTGGTGAATTTCAATCAAGATATGAATTCCAAGTTGGTTGTTCCTTTATCAAGAAATGACCTCCATAAAACAACCCTTACTTTAACTAAAGGTATGTTGTGCGTTCCTATGTTGGCACCTATAACCATTGTTATCACCACATTCACAACACATAACATAAAAATATCTTGAATGGTACACCACATCCAAACTACCCTCATATCTGGAGCTGAGGTCCCCCTAAACCAAATAACATCATAAAATTATTTATTGGAAATCCACCATGGATGAACACTTTGGTTCCAAGGCAAAAGGACCATTCGGTTAAGTGCAAATGTGAGCCCCATCATTAGTCACCTAGCTATAATCCTTCAAATCCCCAACCAAATGTGAATTACCATGGAAGAAAATTTTATATTAATCCTACTATGTGACCTTAGGAACCTAGGTCTATTGGGTGCATCGAGGGCAAAACCGTTTGCCAATTGGCACTTCTTCCATTGGTGGCATGAGACATCCCATATGCCAACCTCAAAAACATTTATCACAAATCAATGTAATGACGGCTCCTAAAGCTTGTCCATACAACATACATTGTAGGCTAACTAAAACCACGATTAAGGATGGGTCCATTTGGCCATCCACATTGGGAAGATGGCGTGGTGCACAATTGTGCACATGGTCCTTCCATGTTTGACCATCTCGGCCTTTCAACAACAACACTCCAAAAGGTAAAACCTTTTGCACATGTAAAATAACACATCCTACAATCACATCCAAAATGATCAATGCTATTTGTTGTAAGTAAACATAATATCCTCATTCAAACCTCTGAATCTAAGGTTGATAACCACCTCCATGTATAGTGGCATAACGCAATGTATCCTAGTGTTGGGCAATTGCCAAATTTTCCATAGCCATGGGCATAACACATCAAAACAAGGTGGCTCACTACTCACATGCCTAAATCCACACATTAGGATCATCCATGTTGATTATTGCCATCGCATTTCGTCGAATTGAAACTGGTAACTCGGGCTCATAATCAAACAATAAGAAGTATGGTGAAAAATATGAAAGAGAAGCTTGTCGACTAAACCTATACCCCATAGCTAGCCATGGTAGTTGTAAGTCCCAATCTTGAATACGGAAATCTTTGAAGACCATACTTTCGTAACCCCACCTCACAATCTGCACCATCCACTCAACTAACCCGTTTTCTTTAGGATGGTCTCGTGAAGTCATGCGATGATTAATCAATGCTTTCTCACATAACTTTTGAAATTCCCCATGAAATTCTATTATTTGGTTAGTGAGAATTTTGGTTCGAGCCCCAAACCTGCTAAGTACCTTGTCCAAAAATGCATATGCTGCTCCTTCACGACTACAATCCAACAATGGAACCAACTCCAACCACTTGGAGAAATGCTCAATGATAACCAAACATATTGATTATGTTGAGGTGTCAAACTCAATGGGCTGACAAAATCCAAACTCCATCTATACCCAAGCCCCATAATTGGTAAGGGTTATAGGTGACGTGTAGGTGCGTTGAAAAATGCCCAAATTTGGTCACACACCATACACCTAGAAATAAATTGTTGAACTTGCAATTGCATCCCTCACCACTAATACTGTGTTTGGAGCAAACTGTATGTCTATTGGACCCCAAAATGGCCCAACTTTTCATGAACATGCCTCACAAGGTTTTCATGTTGCTCTAGGCGAAGTGCAACCTTCATTTATCCATTTGCCCATATTTGTAGGAAGGAATTACCTTCCCATTTGAACCGCTTGGTTCTATGCACAACATGGTCCCTTTCCTTGGGTGTTAATCCAATTGGAACTTTTCCTGCTTACAAATATGTTATGACAAGTGCATCATCATAAATATCTAAGGCACCATTGCCCTCTTACTCAATGTCCACATCATGGGGATCTCCATCATCCATATTAGTCTAAGGTACATCCCCATAACACCCCAATAAGGTACAAAGGTATGCAAAGGCATGCCATCTTGGTATTGCTTCTAAATCCACATCACCATGCCAATGAACCCCAATGGTATCCTCTTCGTTGGAACTTGGGTTCCAACTCAACCCATTGACATCTTGATTAACCTTACCAAGCTTATGAATTATATCAAAATGATATTCTTGTAAGATAATTGCCCACTTGGCCAACTTTCCTATGAATCATTCTGATTCCATAAGTAATTTTAGAGGCTGATGATCGATAATCAAAGTGAATGGACTACCATAAAAATAGCATCAGAATGATGAAATAACCCAAACAACTACAAGGCACTCCCCCTTATATGAATTGTACTTGGCCTTTATTTTGTTGTTGGACTGACTAGCATATGCCACCACAAACTATTGTCCATCATCATCAAGTTGGGTAAACATAGCTCCTCACCCTAAAGTACTCCAATCTGCGTGTAATTGGAATGGTTGTCCTCAGATGGGTCACCTCAAAATGGGGGTTGATGAAACCCTGACTTTCAACTCCTAAAAAGCTTGTTCTTGTGGCTCATCCCAAATGAATTCTTAATCAATCTGCATTAGTTGAGTGAAAGGTTTGGCTATGCTACTGAAACTTTTCACAAACCTCTAGTAGTAATTACATTAGCCCAAAAAGCCTTGTAAATAACTAGCATCTATTGGTTAGGGAACTTGTGAAATAGCCTCAACCTTGGCCTTCTAAACCCCCAATCCACTTAGATAAATCATGTGACCCAAGTACTTTACATGAGTATGAAAACATCAGCGCTTGCCTGGATGAAACTTAAGGTTATGTTCCTTAGGTCTTCTAAACACCTCTTGCAAATGGTGCATATGATTTCTTGGGGTCAGGCTAAAAACAATGATGTCATCAATGTAGCATTTGGAAAAACCAAGATCGCTAACATTCAATCCATGACCTTTTGAAATTCTACAAGGGCATTTTTCAAACCAAATGGCAAAACTTTCCATCGGTATAAACAATCCTTCCCATGGGGGTCAATTCCCCAAAATGTTATTTTGACCTTATCACCCTCCCTCAATGGTAATTAATGGTAACCAGACCTTAAGTCCAAGGTATTGAAAACCTTGGCATGTCCAAGGGCATCAAAGATTTCCTTCGATAGGGGCATGGCATATTTGTTTAAACGGGTTCGTTTATTCATTGGACAATAATCCCCACACATGCGGTGTTCAATCCAATTACTAAAAATGTCCTTCTTGGCTAGCATCATTGTTGCTAAAGCATATTCACCCCTAAATAATTCACCAAATTAACATCAACTCTGCTATTCGAACCTAAACCAAAGTTCTTTCCACCTCACTAAGCTTGTAAGGTCACTTGAAAATCAAAATATCATCCTCCAATATGATTCGGACCTCTTATCCCTTCAATTGACCCAATTCTTTTATACTGAAGGCAAAACATCTAATGAAATCTCGTATTATCTATTGTGTTTCATGCAAATCACCACCTGTAATTATTAAGTTAATTCCTAGGTCCCATGTTTCTACAGTCACATGTACCTTGGGTTGGGATGATGGAACATCCTTAGCACTTAAAGTTGAAGGCATGACCTATGATTGTTATGCAAAATGTGAAGAGGTGTCATCATGTCTTGGCACCCCCACATCACGAATTTCCTGTTCCACACCCATAAATGTCCCTTGGCATCCCTAATCCCATAATTGCCAAGGTTGTACTTGTCCTATTATAACATCACCCCCCCCCCCTTACACTGCCATACTTGATTCGACAAAAGGTGCAACAAGTGAAAGAATGGGTGGAGTGGGTGGGTGTGATTGGCCAAAACATAATTGTTTTGCCAAGACCAAATTGAAAATCCATGTGAGGTAGTTGAAATCCATAACTTGCCCCAAAATTTGCCTACAAGCTCCTTTGGAAATGCCTTGCACAATTGTGGTGTTGGTGCGAAAACCCATGGCCCATTCCCTCTCATTTGTATTGGGTTCTTCCATATTAAATGAATGGGAGTCCCAAATCATCCCTAGGCCCCCATTCCTAAATGCATGGGATTGTGGAAAACTCAAAAATGTTAGTAAGGTTGTTTGTGGAAGGCCAACCCTATTGACTACAACCAAAGGTGGTTAGTCATCATCATGAAATGCACATGAATGGCATCCTAGATTCAATATGTCATCCACCAAGCATGTGGGTGGTCTAGGAATGAATTCATATGCTTGTTGGATCACCTCTAGTAATGCTAGGTTAGTCCACATCCATCGAAATTGACACTACTAAAAATCTTGTCGTTTGCAACCAGTCACTATGCAACTAGCATGCAACTGGTTGTCATTTGCAACTATCTCAGTCATGTTTACAATTATAAATTTGGTATTGTATAAATTTTCAACCATACAGTTGTGTGTGCAACTAATGTGCAACTAAATGTGTACAACATTGACATGTGTCATAAAAATGATGGCCTAAACTTATACATATTTAAATTATTATACTTAATATATCTACATAGGCTATGTATAATAATATTATGTGCCTTTAGTATTAAGGTTAACCACATGCTAACATATGCTAACCTAAACTAACCTAAGTTAAAATAACCATGGCTAAACAAACCTAGGCTAAATAAACTAAAAAGTTAAACTAACCATGATTAAATTAAATTAGGTTAAAACTAACCATGGCTAAATTTATTAGGCTAAAATAATTATGGCTAAAATAAATTATGTTAAATTAACTATGGCTAAATTAAGTTAGGCCAAATAATTATGGATAAATTATTTATGGTTAAAGTAAATTAAACTACATTATTTATGGTTAAAATACATATCGCTAAATTAAATTAGGCCAAAATAATTATGGCTAAATTAAGTTAGGCCAAACTAATTATGGCTAAATTAAGTTAGGCCAAACTAATTATGGTTAAATTAAGTTAGACTAAATTATTTATGGCTAAAATAAATTAAGCTAAATTAAATTAACATGAAATAAATATAGCTAAATTAAATTAAGCCAAACTAATTATGGTTAAATTAAGTTAGGCTAAAATATTTATGGCTAAACTAAATTAAATTAAATCTAACAATGGCTAAATTAATTATGTCTAAATTAAAATATACTAAATTAAATTACACTAAACTAAACCATGGTTTAAATATATATTTTTAATTTATTTTATTCGGAATCTTTTTCAAAAAATGTAAATTTGATTAAACAAAAACATTATTTAGAATCAATTAATATGATAATATTCAAATTTATTATAAATATTCATAATTATCAATTAATTTTTATTACAATTATAATGATAATCATATATATATAATATCAATAGGTATTATATATTTAAATTATATTATTTATGTTAAAATATTAATGTAAATAGGCTACACAAATTAACCTCCAAGTACACAAACATCTTAAGTTAATTACTAGTTTGAACTATATAATAATGTTAAAATCATATTTTCATTGAGTAATCATTATTATTAAAAATATTCTACAATCATCTTTGAAGTGCAAAAAAAGAAGGAATAATGAAAAATTAACA
>Ga0116231_10001087_pt1 | contig 54023 bp, 41 predicted proteins | sample S1TSphgellanicum_2_FD_89695 | JGI IMG/M metagenome (GOLD analysis project Ga0116231, IMG submission 89695) | Host-associated microbial communities from peat moss isolated from Minnesota, USA - S1T2_Fd - Sphagnum magellanicum MG | ecosystem: Host-associated > Plants > Peat moss > Unclassified...
AATGACATGAAATTTCTCTCACACATATATTCCTATATGATCTATAAGATCACAAAGTTACAGACCCAAAAAAACTTAAACAAAGGAGATATGACCAAAAAACTAGATCTGACACAAAGTTTTCAAAAGCTCTTAACTCTCATAAAACATATCCTTTTCTTTTGAAACTTTGAGAGTAGAAGCGTCCTATAGTCTTCTATAACCTTTTCAAGTTTCACCCCAAGATACTTCTACCTACTTACTGAAACAATAAAACAAACAAACAAGAATAAGGAGCAGATCAAACTATTATGGACCGACTATAAACAAGTGAAGAATTACAAGACAAGACAAGCTTTATTGATCCATCAACTGGTGTTGATCTGTTGAAGGGTTGTTCCCCAGACTATTTCCTTTTATAACCCTGAACCATACTAGTCCCAAAATATCCTAGGCCATGATATTGCCAAAAACATCCCAAAATATCCTAGGACATGACATTGCCAAAAGTATCCCAAATATCTAAAAATATCCTAAGACATGACATTGCCAAAAGTATCCCAAATATCCCAAAATATCCTAAGCCATGATATTGCCAAAAGTATCCCAAAATATCCTAGGACATGACATTGCCCAAAGTATCCAAAAATATCCTAGGCCATGACAAATTGGCTTAAAAAAGGGGGGCACTGAAAAGGCCACCAAATTTGGCAAGTTTCTAGGAATTCTTTTTTGAATTCGCCAGATTTAGACAACAGCTTTTAGCTTATCGCCTGTCTAGAATAGGATTCCTATATTTTTCCTACTTGCTTCTATGACCTCTAGGGTAGACTGCTCGGTGACCGAACATTCAAGCGCTAAGGGCAAGCTGGATCCAAGAGGAGGGCTACGTTGTTTTTAGTGTCCAAAATATTTTAAACCTTAAAACTTGAAACTCTCCTATTGGTGCAACCAGTGCATTAGAAATTGTCAAACATGAAGTAGAATTGAGAAAGTTACGGGGCCCCAAAGTACAGGGTGTCAAGAACTTAGAAAAAAAACCACCGAACACTACAAAGCGAGTTCCCAAACATTAAAAAAAATTCTTGAATGATGTTTGGTTACTATTAGAGTTAAAAGATGATTTGTAAAACTTCATGTGACACTCCTATAGCATTTTAAATCGTTCTAAATGAATAAGAAATAAGAAAGTTATGAGATTTGAAAGTAATAGGGGTCCAAAAAGAAAAAAAAAACATTTTTTAAAAGTTGAAAAAGTCTTTATTTTCATCTGATTATTTTTTCATTGCACTTCAAAGGTGACTTCTAGAGCTTGAGGCAACGCTCTTGTAACATTTTAAATCACTCAAAATGAAACACATATGATGAACATATAAATAAGTGTTCGGTCATAGGAGGTGATCGGTGATGGCCCATTTTACTGTAGCCAATTTTGGCTACTCACAAAATGGAAAAACAAACCCCCTGGTCACTGATTGGTTTATGGTTCAGTTTCATCTCCTTCTTTCTCCATTTTCTGCCCAGTGCCATGCAGGGAAGTTTCTCTTCTCTTCTTTTCTATTTCCTTCTGCTCTCGTGTTGGCGAGGTGGTTTCGTGCCGAAGAAGAATCGTCAAAGTCGTGGGTCTTGTGGTTCTTGACCCTGAAAATATGGCGGACAAAGTGGTGAGCTCGAGTTTTTATTTTCTCTCATAAATGGATGCTGGTTTGCTGCTTCGCCCTTCTTCGTCTTCTCCTTCTTCATGCTTCCATCACTGTAGAAAGTTGAAACAACAGTAGCTGCGCTCTACTTTCCATCCATCGGTCAAACTTGGCTTTCGGTTTGTTGGTGGTGGTGCTAGTAGTCGCAAAACCTTGCCCTGCATATTCCTTGCAAGACCTCTGAACTTGGTGGACACACAAACACACACGCACACACTCCCCGACACTCTGCAGTGTGGCACACCACCCCAGCTTCGCCTCTGCTGCAGGAAAAAAACACGCAGTTTTGTCTTTGTTCTCACATACATGATGAGGTCGCCGAGTCCTGGTGCCTCGTTGCCACAGAATAGATCATGGACGAGATTGAGGCTGTTCTGGTTCGCGAATTAAGCGCCAGGATAATTTTCTCTCACCATCCTTTCATACTCCAATTCTACTTCTTCCAGATTTCCAAAGTGATAGAACCTTGCTGCCATTAGGGGATTCGGGGTCTGTAGTATCATCAACAGGCAGCCATGGCTTCCATGTGCTTCAGATCTGTGGTGGTAGTAGTAGTGATACATCTGCTCCTGCTGGTTCTCTCCGTGTGCAATTTAGTTTCTGCTGACATTAGCGGGAATTGCACAATTGGCGCGTGTGCGGGATACAAACTTTATGCGGATTTACTTCCGATTCCAGCTGTCATGAGCGATAACTGTGTTTCTGAAGTTGCTCCGCCTTTGTGGCTGTCCTGCACTGATAATAAAACACTCAACCTCATCGTGAAGAGCAACACCGCTATATACCCAGTTCGGAACATCGATTACACTTCGCGGACTCTTGTAATCGATGTCAGCCAAGTGTTGGATTGCTCTACTCCCGTCAACTGGATCGATGCATTCCTGACGAGTTTCTCCCTGAGTAACCGACTCCTCCTTCACTGCGCCGTGAATATATCTGAATCAGGAGCCATGTCGTCAACTGATGACCCCTGTGTGGAGAATTCGTACAACTGTGGAACAACCTGTCCAGCAGGAGAAAATCATTATCCGATGGAACCGGGCTTCTGCTGCTTACAGCATGCATACGAGTCGACAAACTACGATGCAAGCACATTCAGCTCGTGCCAGATTTACGGCAGCTGGAACGACACTTACACACTCGCTGATCTAAGCTCGCCACTGAATATCGACATCACTTCAATTACACTTCAGTGGGCACCAGGTAAAATTTCGCAAGAAGCTATTGTAGTGGGATCTCGTGCTGAAGAAGAATCTGCCAAATTGGTTTTTCACATGTGATCTGAATTTCGTGGGGTTGCTGATTTCTGTTGTTTCAGGACGAAGTTCGAAGAAGCAGACTGCTGCCATCACTGGTAATTGCTCGAATGGCCCCTGGGTTGTGAAGCGCTGAGGATTTGGAGCAAGAAGATGGTGGTCGTTTGAAAAAAAAATTCTCCATTGCTGGGTGTTCAGGGTCTAGTCTCGTTTCGTTTCTCAGGAGAGGGACATGGTTCCTTGAATCCAGAGGCGCTGTGTTTTTTTTTCTCAAGACGCGATGTTTTTGTTGTGCAGGAGGAGTGGTCGGGGGCCTGTTGGGCGTCTCCGTGGTTATTTTTCTGCTCTGTTGTTGTTTCCGAAGGTCTGACAGGATCAAGCCTGTCTTCATGTCGAAGAGCGCACAGGTGCAATCCGCACAAGCGCCGAGCTATGAGTACAACAATAAATTCTCCACAGATTCAGGCTCTGAGAGATTGACGCGCTTCTTCTCTTACCAGGAGCTCGAACACGCCACAAACGGCTTTAGCGCAGCCATGGAATTGGGCGGGGGAGGCTTCGGGACTGTTTACAAGGGGCAGCTCGCGGATGGCCGGTTGATTGCCGTGAAGAAGCTAAACCAAGACGGAAGACAGGGTCTGCAGCAGTTTCACAACGAGGTCACAGTGCTGTCGCAGGTGCAACACCCTAATCTCGTGAAGTTAATGGGTTGCAGTGTGGAGGTGAAGCGCCATGCGCTCTTGGTTTACGAGTTCGTCCCCAATGGCTCCCTTGCTCAACACCTCCACAGCCAACAAGGGTCCCCCGGATCCATTTTGCCATGGGAAACCAGACTCAACGTCGCAATTCAAACTGCCGATGCGCTCATGTATCTTCACTGCCTCGTCGACCCACCCATCTTCCATAGAGACGTCAAGACTACCAACATCCTCTTGGACTCGCAGTTCCGAGCCAAGGTCGCGGACTTCGGATTGTCCAGACTGGTGCGTGCAGCAGGCTAGAAGTTCTTACCAGTCGTCTTAATTAGATATGTCTAGCAGAGAATTTTTCCTTCGAATTCACGCTCGAGTCATCTATATCATGCAACACAAATGTATTGCGTGCACTGTAGACTGGACCGATGTAGTAGTGGCCTTGAAGATGATGACACGTGACTTGCCGTTGTCGTGAACAATCGACTTGCAGTTGCGCGCCTATCTCATGCAATGCAAAGTATATTTGATGTGGTGTGTAATTGGAGACGAAGGGAGCAATCCAGGATTCAGCGAGGATCAATTTGTAAGTATAGAATCTCTTGTCTGTTGCTGATGGTGGAATGATTATTGACTTTGCAGATGCCCATCAGGACTTTCGAGATGACGCACATCTCGACGGCTCCTCAAGGAACACCTGGTTATCTGGACCCGGACTACCAACAAAGCTACCAGCTCTCCGACAAGAGCGACGTGTACAGTTTCGGAGTGGTGCTGATGGAGCTCATCACCGCGAAGAAAGCCGTGGACATGGCGCGCAACCGCAGGGAGATTAATTTGGCTGCCTTTGCAGTGGCCAAGATCCAAGCTGGCACGCTGGACGAAATCATCGATCCTTACCTAAAGAGGAACTTCGACATTGAATCTGGAACTCACGATACGAAGACCAGAGATATGGTGAACAGCGTGGCGGAGCTGGCCTTCCGCTGCCTCGCGGCAGAGAAAGACGACAGACCCTGCATGAAAGAGGTTCTGGAGGAGCTCCGGAGGATCAGGGAACATGGATATGGTTCCGATCCTCCCAATCTCGCAAATCACGATGCTTCTAGCGACACCCGGCTGTTCGGCAGCTTGAAAGAGGGTGAGTACATCGAGCTGGACATCTCGTATGGCAGTGTGTACAACAACAACAACAACAACAACAAGGACACAAAACCTTTGATCACAACAGAGAGGGAGCAGCAAAACTCCGCCGCGCCCTGGCGCCACTCCCTCACTTCCGAGGACGATGTTTGGGAGAGCGTCCACAGCTCTCCAGACCACAACAGCGTCACACAAATCTGGCATGAAATAAATCTGGTAAGTTGCCACCATCGCTGCTACACAGCTCTCAGAAGTTCATCATAGGATTAGCAACAACACGACTACAACACAACCAGAGAAATAAAATGGTTCCAACCAAAATTTCAGCGGCTATGTCTATTCCAATCTCTTCTTCTTGTTCTTCACTTTGTGATCAACTTCGAAGATGAACTGAACTTCACGAAGTCTATTGATTGCACAAACAAAAACAAAAATCTCTCCTGAATGCAAAAAAGCTATTGAATTCATTCGGCAACAACAAGGTTTGGTTTATTGATGTGCATGATTGGGGGGGGGGGATTTTGCTTGTTTGGTTGCAGACAAATCCACAAGCTCGATAGAGAACCAGGACGAGCTCAGAATGAGCACGACACACCAGAAAAAGCATGGATTCTTCTCTCCTTTTTCTTCTTCAATTCTTCACATGCAGCAACAACACCAATACAATGCAAGAGCTTGGAATGAGCAGAAGAGAGAATCCATGGGTTCTTCTTCTTCTTCTTTTATTATTATTCTTCACATGCAACAACAACAAAATGCAAAGAGCGTGAAATGAGTACGAGAGAATCGATCTTCCTTCTTCTCATCTTCACAGGCAACAACTACCAGCAAATGTAACGAGCTTGGAATGACCACATTGAGAGAAAATCCAATGGGATCTTCTCTTCTTCTTCACATGCAGCAACAACAAAAGTGCACAATAACAAAATTTGGCAAAAGCATGCACATAATCTCCACCATCTCCTCCTCCTCTTCCTGAAAATCTTCGTTGAATCTCTTCATCTCTCGGACAAAATTTTCTTTACTTGATGATTTGTTCTATCAAGCAATTGTTATTATGTACATTCAATCATAACAAAATAGGTCACAATTTAATTTGCAACAACAGCAACAAAATGTAGGAGTTTGGAAACAGCACAAGAGAGAATCCATAGGATCTTAGTCTTCTCTTCACATGCAAGAACAACAATTTGCATTATTAATAACAAAATTAGGCAAAACACACCTAATCGTGAGCATCGCCTCCTCTTTCTCAAATTTGTTCATCTAGAACAAATTCTTCACTTGATGTTTGTTCCATAAAGCATTTTTTTTGTTATGAGAATTCAATCATAAGAAAATAGGCCGCCCTTTAATTTGCAGCAACAGCAACAAAATGCAATAGCTTGGAATGAGCACAAGAGATAATACTTGGGATCTTTCTTCTCCTCTTCTTCAAATGCAACAACAAAAATGCAAGTAACAAAATGAATCAGCAAAAACACACAAGATTTCTGCCATCTCTATTCCTCCTCAAATTCTCAATCAAATTTGTTCCTCTAGAACAAAGTCAAGCATTTGTTTTTATGATCAATTGAATCATAGAAAACGACTCACATTTATTTAAAAAACTTAATCAAACCAAGCATCATTATGCCATGCAAGATTTGTTTAATGCCACAATAAAAATCATAATTTAAACTACCTGTAGTGAGTAACAAATCAGAAGTGACAGTGGTCAAGGGGTTTGCCAAGGGTGGAGGTGGCTAACCCTATGGTCACCACTTGGCTTAGATAAGTGAAAGTTTGCATCTTTTGAAATGTAAAATTGGAGCTGAATTGAGCTTCATCATCTTAAGAATGTGGACATGGTCCGAGGGAATCCTACGTGGATTCTGTCACACCAACAAAAATTCATTCACCAATCCATTATCCGGTGGTTTCAGATTTTTCACCACAAGAGAGAGTATGAAAATCAAGCAAGAAAGATGCACAGTTACACTATTGCTCTTTTCTTGAGAAATAACATAATTTGATCTTTCATATTTACTGATTATTTATTGGTATTTGGGTGTTGGTCAATTCTATGTTATACATATTTAAATAAGAAGCAAGATTTGAATGCTCATTCCATCATATGTCCTATTATTTTGGAGAAAACATTAGTTATGTTCTTTTCTTTTCTTTTCTTTTTGCAGTAGCTTCACAAACTTGTAACTTTATATGAGAAAGTTGTGTTTTAATTTTATGTGATGGCTGAAGGAAGATTTTACCTAGGCTCACTTAAACCATTTTGAAGATTTAATGTATGGATAAGAGGATGTCTAGAATCTGGATTGGCGGAGATTTGAGACTCATTGTCGATTTGACCTTTTAAAAAAAAATCATTGTATAGATCTAATGATTTTTGGTAGATGATTTATTTGCAACTAGTGAGATAGGTTTTCATTGTTCCGAACATAATGACATGTCTTGGGAGTAGTTCTTTTATGATTTTAATAATTTGGGTCCAAGCATGGTGAATTAGACCATTCATGTTAATTGAAATATAAATGAGAAATTATCATTAAATATGTTTTGATATATTAAATTTAAAATTATTATTTGGAACAATGTTTAATATGAATTTGTTTTTTGATTTTGTTATAATTTTATTTAATCATCAAATGTTTAAAATATGTATAAGTAAAATTCATTGAATTATAAGCAAAAATCACAACTTATAAAGTCAATTGTAAGTAGACGAAATATTTAAGTTTATAAATTTTTAAATTAATAGTGCAAGAAAATATATTTACAAAATTTCGTTTATTTCTTATTATTATCAAAATACATCAAACTTCCAATGTAACAATATGAAAAAAATGATATTCATCAATTTGTTTAGCATATTTGTTACTTATTTTTATTATATTAAATTTTTTCAAATTTTGTATTCAACTAGCTATAAACTCAATGCAGGCATAGACATTTTCATATGACATTCAAAAATGATTTGTATCCATTTTCTTGTGTTGATGTTGACATTTGCTATATTTAAAAACTGCATATCAGATGAGACACTTTTTTTGGGACTAATTTACCCCACTTTCATTCTTCAAACACCTACCTATTCCAACAATAATAGTAAAAGTCACATTCTCAAGAGTTGGACAATAAAAAATTTCAGAGAATTCGTGAAATTAAGGGTGAATTTTGATGAATGTTTTCCATTTCCGTTTCTATTATGTTATAATGCCTTGAAATATATATATCTTTTTAAAATGCAAATTAATGAGTGCATACAAGACTAGATTCAAATTTTTATTGTCAAAATTTAGATCAAAACACACCATACAATGCATAATTATCATGGGTAAGTTTGTTTGGCTTAGTTTGGACCTTGTATTTGTGCAAATTCAGGTTCGTAAAAGTGAGTGTCTCGCATTGAACTTTACTACATCTTCTACATAATGGCAGGCTTAAGGGAGGATAAAGTGAGGGCAGTTATCCACATGCATATGGTGTTCGTGACCAATGTAAATTCCGATTCTGGTGCATACATACTGAATGATTAACATATTATGTACGCCCCCGATAATGAGTAACCACAACTACAATCATATTAGGCAAGGGATCAATTGATATGGACTCGAAGTAAGTGAGAGTCCTTTGTTGACATAATGTTTAGCTCTGGTGAAATAGAAGAGTTTTGCATATCTGGGTCACCACAATATCAAACCTTCCAAGATAGAAGTCAATCATTCCACATAGCTATGGTATCAAAGATGGTTTGAAAATCCATTGCTTTTTTCGAGAATTGTAAAATGAAGAATTGAATTCCATGAATGTTGGAGGTCCTTTGTTCACATACATTTAAGGGCCACCTTTACACTAGAGGGCTTCAGCCATGGCATATAGAACCTCATGTGACCCACTTCTTGGATGAGATCGTGGGAAAACCCATGGGCCATGGCTCAAGGGCCTTTGTTCACAGTGTAAACCCAATTTGGACCAAAAGAATGGACCATGTGCATTTGTTTAATGAAATCTTATTTTTATTTTTAAAAAAAAATGGAAATGTGGTTGCCCTGATTTTTAATAATTCATTTTTTATTTCTTCTTTTCTCTCTCATTCTATTAGTTTTGTTTATTTGTTTGTTTGTTTTGTTTTTGTTTTTTTTTTCATTTTTCATAAACAATCACAGATCATGGATCAGAAAAGAAGCAAACATTTGTTGTGACAACTATGTATTGATGTTTGTGTATGTTGATTCAACAAGTGTTGAACATTAAAACTATTGTTTTAGGGTATGTAATGGAGAAGTGTGCATTGTTTGTACTTAAAGAATTAAACATAACTAGATATTTATGAGAGGGGATAGAGGGGCACCAAAAATTCTATCCCATTTTAAATTTTTTTAAAAATTAAAAAAATTGATTCCATTTTATGATTGTTTTACGCTTCAAATAGTGGCAATTTTGTGAGGGCAACCATCAAAAATTCCCTCCAATATCATCTTTCAAGAAAATTATAAAAATTAATAATATTGTCATAAATCAATGACTAAGATATTTTGGAACCCATGGGCCTTTGCTATTGCCCCTTTGAGATAGACCTGAAAAAAAATACCTCACAGGCTCAAGCAACATTATCCACAACTATCCATGTGAAATTTCAACAAGTTTTTTTATCCAAAGTCATTCACTTGGGCTTGAGCCCTAAACTACACTAATTGAAATTCAAACTAACCAACCTTCATAGTTTGGACCAATGAGAGATTTTAGATTTGTGTAATCCAAAGCCCAAGCCCTCTAACGTAAATCACCTTTAATGAAAATAGACAAGGTTGGTATATGCATATCTTAGTCATAAGGATTGTTAAAATATTGCAATTGTCAAAGAAAAAGTAAAATCATTTCACATTCCTTAGACGTGGTTATAAAGATGAATGAAAGAGAAGGATAAATAACAATCCTAATTTCAATGGAAATAATGTCCTATAATCTCATTGTTTTGTATGAGATATGTTTGAGCTAATGAGTATTTGCAACCTAGAATGAACCAAAATAGTAGAATAGGATTTCCTATTTTCTAGTAAATACATTTTTTAGTGTATTTTGATTATGATAAAGATGTGAAATTGTTGGACAGCTAAATCCTTTCTCAAATTTTAAAAATTGACCCAGTGCAACCAATTGCTTATGTTTTTATCAATTGTTCATGAATATAATTTTTAAAAATGTGTCACTCTCATGTCAAAATGAATTTTTAGAAATTGATACATTTTTGGAGCCTTCAAAGATATATTAAAATATATTTCATGTTACAAAATGACATGAAAACTTGTATTTATGAGTCACCAACATGTAAATGAATTTTAGATGAAAAAAAATGTTCATTAATGTTTTTTTAGTAAGCCCATACACATAAGTTTACAAAAGAATTTCACATCCAATGTTTTATTTGCTTTGTGAGAGTCTTGTAGGAAAGTAAAACTATGTTCCAAAAATTTGGAACTTTCCATCTTGTTCTTTTTTAGTCCTTACCTTTTTGGGGGTGTGTGTGTGTGGGTGGGGGGGGTGGTGGATTCACTCGGTGAACCAACTTTCCACACCTATCAACTTAGAAAACTTATCCATTTCTTGAGGGTCATTTAGCTTTTCTGAATGTTATAAAATTCTTCCATTATTTTTCTTTTTTCCCAAAAGAGGATAAGGCAGGACAGGGAAAGAGAGACTACCTGTTTTTGTCCAGTTTTCCTTGATTCCTTTCTTTCCAACTGAAGACATTCAACAAATAAACATGAAAGAGGGAACAAAAACATTAATTGAATACATTTTAGACTTAAAAAAGTCATTGCAACTCTTCCATAATAGTACACTTTTGACTTCTGATTCACACAAAAACAAGAGCTTTCATTGGTACCATTGAAGAACAGGTGAACTATACCTGAAGCAAACAATCAACGAAATTTTTGGGGAGAGATGAAAACAAACATATTTTGATCATTCGACATGGCATTGGCAAAAACATGTTTATGTATATAATGTATTCTAATACTTGCAAGGTTTCATTGGTAACATTGAAGAACAGGTGAACCATACCTGAAGCAAACAATCAACGGAATTTTTGGGGAGAGATGAAAACAAAAATATTTTGATCATTCGACATGGCATTGGCAAAAACATGTTTATGTATATAATGTATTCTATACTTGCAAGGGAGTAAAACTAAAAACCCCTCTTCTCTTCTGGCCTGTTATAGGCTGACACTATGAGTACTATCGTGTGTGTAAGGTCGATGTGGCAAAGAATAAGTACTTGCCATTTCATGTTCAACACACATGATTGATTGAAGAATATGTAAACACATATCAATCGGTATGATGCATGATTGAAAAGGTTTTCTGGACTTTCCTTTGTAAACCCAACACTCGACATTGGGGCTTGTTGGCTTTTCCCAAGGAGACTAGGTCCACCCCAGTTGCCCCCACCTCCCACCACCCTTCCATATAGCTCCCCATGATGAACAAGGGTTGAATGGTGCCACAAAGTAGGGGAATCTGTTGAGAAAGATAGAGATTCAGAATAAACTTACTCACAAGAGTTTGTTACAACTGCATTACAAAAAGGGCATTTGAATACATGATGATGCTATTTTGAGGTCTTGCATGGTTTGCTGACAATTCACAGGTATCTCTCTATTGATGCAAACTTCAAACCCTGGAAGGTGAACAAAAGGCCAAGGAAAATGATGATGATGTGCTTGGGGACTTACCCGTACAAAAGAGGAGGGAAATAAATAAAGCCTCAAAACAGGCAAGCAAATGATGTTTCGAGGAGGGAAATAAATAAAGCCTCAAAACAGGCAAGCAAATGATGTTGCTGCAATTGCACCTTCTTGCACTAAGAGTTGAGTGTCCTAAACCTAATTTCAGATTTAGGGTTTAAGGTCTCCTAAGCTTAAATGCCAAACAAATGATTGCACCCATGACATGAATTTTTTGGGAAAAAAAAAAGACCCATCATGTGAAATTTTATTTATTTTTGAATACTTTAATTAAATCCACTAATACTATATTTTATTAGGTGTAGTGGTTTTATTCTAATTTTCATCGATCAATCATTGGAAGGCAAATTTTTAGTTTGGCTTTTAGGTGAATCTAGGTCATAAAGAAAGGCTACTTTTGCCTCAGTTGTCAAATGACATTTGTCAAATTGTTATATTCGGATTGATGGCATAAACTTATCTAGCAACTTGTGTGCAGATATGACAGAATTATTCATCAAATCCAAATGGGATTGTGGATTGGGCCAAAATCCTTCCTTTTTCTCTCTCTTGCAGATACAGTAAGGGCTAACAAATTCCCCTATCCTCCAAACATCATAACTTTATGATCTTTTAGTACATCAACTACCAAACACTTCATGCACAAATTTGGTGGGTGCTTATTCATGAGCTGGTTTGGTGGTTGTCCATTTCCTCCCTAAAGCCAAAAGCTCAAAGATGAAAAGCTTGCAAAACAACTGCTAGAGTATTATTAGAAGCTTAAAATCTTACATACATGTTGACGAGGATATAAAGGTGTTTAATTTTAACACCTACAGCAGCTGGACTTGGTCACATGCAACATGGATGTATTTTTAGCCCCAAACACTCAAAGGAAAAACCATAAAGATTCAAAGATTTATTGGGCACCTTAAATGTGATTTTGTATTAGGCAAAATTCATCTGGATTGCAAATTCTAACATGCATTATAATTTATGACCTTAAAATGTGAATTTTAAATATGTTTTGCAAGGTCAGTGTAAAGTGTAGTAAAATAGGTAGGTAGCTAGTAGGTTCATTTTGGTGGTGGTTTATCATGGAGATCAAAGGTTTTGAATTATTAGTTTTTGGAACATGATTCATGATAGGTATATACATCATGGATTTCATAACGTATCATTGGAAGCTTTCTTAACCTTATTCATTCATAAACCCAACCTGCAACACGTTTCTATGTTTGAGATCCATATGGATCCAAAGCCGCAAGGATTTTTGAAGAGAAATTTATGTATGCACCATGCAAGGTAATCAACCACTTTTCCAAATATAAACATGTATTTGATTTGTTGTGTATTGTTTCATAACAAGTGGGTTAGTTTATTTCCAAATGAAATATTAGTAAAGTCTATGTTTTCTTTTGTTGAGAAAGGGGCAACTCACATTTCAAAGTCACATTATTTGGAATTATTTCATGTTCAAATGTCAAAATTTTAAATGAATTATATATATTTAAAATATGCCAAAATTGACAATGCTTTTAAGAACTTCCAAAAGCACAAAGAATGTGGAGTTTCTTAATTACTTGAGTTTCTTTTACATTTATCACCAAATTCCAAAGTTTAACGTGGATTTGACCTTAACAAAATTTACACATTTGAACCATTTTTCAATAGGTGTTATTTATAGAAGGACTCTTTTTTCCCATAAGGAAAATATGGCAGCACCATTTTAGTATCTCCCTCACCTTATCTTTTAAGCATTGTCATTGGGCAAGTGCAAGGGCCCTATCTTGGGGGAAGCAAAAGACAATGCTTCTAAATTGTTTGAACTTGATTCATAATGTCACATTTCATTTGTGGAGGGAAAGCTTGATCAATAGTGACAAGGAAATTTAAGCAACTTCCACACCTTCCAAATACCAAAGTTCAATCACCAAGCCATGCAACCCCTTCAAAGGTTGCTGAACAAAAAACATTTGTTTGTCACCTTGGGTTGCAAAGAATAAGTGAGTACATGCTTGCGAAAAAGTGCCATAATTGATTGTATGTGCATTATGTGATTAGGTGATTGGGTGCAGTCAGCACGCTCCTAACAACTAATTGTAACAAGTAATGTTCAATGCTCAATCGCATTAGCCATTTGTCATCTAAGAAGCCTCCAAAGAGATAATTTCAAAAAGGAATGTCGAAGGTCAAACTTTCAAGAATAGTGATCCCTCCCCCATCAAACCTCTAAAAAGCAACAATACTTATCATCACTTTCTCATTAAGCATTATTCATCCCACAAGAGACCAACAACCTCATGGTAGAGGATACGGAAGAAACAGTCTCTTTTGCACTTTGGACCAAGACCATTGCAGATTCCAAATGGGGAGTGCTTTTAACAGATGGCTACTTTCCAATAGTTCATGAACCATGCATTTCCAAATTTTGTTGCAAAGGCTCAAAAGGAGAAACATGGTGATGACAACAAATAACAACATGAAGATAGCACAAATGTGCCTTTACTTTTACTGGTGTAGTCAGGTTCAAGCACTTATGTGGCATGCCATGAAAGTAGGGCAGGAGGGCAATGTACTCCTATGAAGTTTCCATTAGGTTATAGGTAGGCAACAACTTGTTGGGCTGAAACATTTGAGTTCCATAGAGTGAGAATAATCCTTTTTTATTGGAAAAATATCACCCAAATGATGCATTGAAAACTAGAAAAAGCGAAAATGAAGTGATTTTGGAGGTTTTCAATCACCAGAAGCAAGGGAAAAAATAATTATAAATTGCCATGATTTCACATTTGACTTTTATTGTGTTGCCAAAAAATAGAAGGATGATTAGAGTTTTGTACTTCAAATCTAGTTTACAGCCAGATTTGGCTAAATCTTCTTATGATTGCCACTTTGGCTACAAACAAAAATCTCTTTAAAAAATAATTGCCAAGGAAGTCGTTGTAAAATAACAAAGAGCTAGTTAATGAATGATCCATTGATAGGTCCAAGTACTGAAGCGAACACAAAAAGAAAAGTTTCAATATGGTTTAGTGTTTAATATCTAGCATTTTAAATTTAAGGCTTTTCAACTAAAATGAAAGCTTGATGCATTTGGGGTTGATATCAGTGTTGGAAACTTGTATCAACTTTTGAACATACCACCATACTGGTCCTTGTATCAGTCTGTCTTTTTTCTTTGCCATACCGGGCAGGTAATGGTATTGAGTACTTTTTTTGAACTTTTCATACCAATTCTACGTGAGGAATACATGTAGAATTGGTATGAAATGAGCCATCATTTGCAAGGTTCTTTACATAAATGGAATAAGCAAAATTTCAATAAATACTGAATGACAATAATACCCAACAAAACATAACTTGGTTATCCATTTGACTGTTTTGAATCACATAAACTGAAAAGTCTTCTCCACAACAAGTCATGGAAGATTAGGTACATAAAATTCCCAATCAAGGGAATGAACTGCCCTTCACCTTTGACATTTGATTCTACCTACCCTTGAAACAAGAGGGTGGATCTACACACAGAGGTCAAAAGGGGTTTTCATTGTTTTTTCTAAATTAGTTGCACATTCAACCATCAGATTTCAAATGGCACCATTTTTATTTTCTTTACTTACAATTTCCATACTCCTTAAGCCCCATGGACGTCTGGTTGAGCATTGTTGCTACAAGCTTACTGGCAATTTTGGGTCAATCGGAGAAGAGTCGACCTTCCATTGAAGGTTGACTACAATTACAATGGCTGACATCAATTAGGCTCTGCATGGGTATGCTGAAATTGAATGCAATGTTGAGGACATTGTGCCAACTTTGTTCACAACAAACCAATCTTCCACAAAACATCCATGGCATGCATCTAGTAAAAGATTAATGCATAAACAAGAAAATTAATCAGGAGCTTCATCAGGATCACTGTTTTCAGATAGATAGGTATACCCTAGACAGAAGCGTTGGTTAATTTCGGTTAAGAAAATTCATGTCACTCATCATGTGCATGTACTTATGTAGCTTTAAAATTGTAGTTTATTAGTTTCCTTCATCACAAAGATCACATATAGAGACTTTTTTGTGTGGGAGTGGTTAACAACACATGCATACTTTCATAATCTGTTTTTTTTTTAAATCAAAATTTTTCAGAAGACACATGTACCCATTTTGTTGCTAACTCAATTGAATGTAATGTCAACTTTCCATTTTCCAAAGTCATGCATAACATTTTCACCCTATTTCTTGTCAAAGCCAAAAAGTATGGACGTGACGGAAGACTTATTGTGCATGACAATATCAGTACGGGGAAACCCCTCTATTGTGTGAAATCCATTTGCTTATTTGGGTTTGAAGCAACCATTACTTAAGGCACTGTGCTGCTGCATATGTGGGAAACTTCTTTCAAGGCCCCAATTTTCAATTGAAATGTTGGTCCTTACACCCGCTCATTATTTCTAATTAACAAAGAGTGATATCACCTGAACAAAATCAAGGAAATCAAAGGTAGCCATGATGATGACTCATAACCAGAGTTTTTTTTGTTCAAATTTCTAAAGTAAGTCCACTGGCAAGGATCTCCAACAATTAATTAGTATTAAATGGCAACTATCTGAGGTGGGCTGTAGCATTTTTACGAAAAGAGGTGCTAAAAGACGTAAACTAGGAAGTGCCTAGGTTTAGATGTGGTTAATTCAATTTTTTTATTTCGAAAAATGGTTAAACAAATCCCTAAAAATCACAAATTTTTCTTTTAAAAAAAATTCTAAAAAACATTTCATCAAGTTGCGATATTATTTCCTCCAAGTCTTCTGAAAATGCATGGAATGGGCCCCTTGTTCAATTAATGAGGAGACTAACTAAGCTAGTGGCATGTAATGTGAAGTGTTTTTACCTCATAGGTTGGCTCCAAATTGTATCAAAACTCCTGCAAACTTATGTTTCAAATCCATTTCAGCTAGCACATCAAATTTCAAAGGCACCACCACCACTAAGCTAGCAAGCAGTGAATTTTGGGGGACAAATTCTGTTGCTTTTTCTACAAAAGTTTGGGAAATTTTTGGATAAATGTGTTTTGCTAGTGTAAATATGACTAATTTTGCAAATGTTTATGGAGAAATTCGCCAAATTTTCTGTATTAAAAAGTTGAAAAGAAAGACCGTGCCACTAATGCTTTCTCATGGATTTGTGGTGTTTTTTTAGTCCTAGGTTGATTGGGTTCAATATTGGACAAAAAGTCCTACCAACTTATATTTCAAATCCATTTTGGCACCCATCAAATTTTCAAAAGGCACCACTAACTTGCTTGATATCTCCTTGCGTACATAGTAACAGAGATCAAATGATTCTACACTCCCCAATACTACAAACATTGTAAGGTCATTGTACTTCAAAGATACCTATCTCAAGCAAAGCATCAAAAGTGTGCCAATAATTTAGTACAGATTGCACAAAGTATAGATATAGGTGGTGTTTGTATAAAACAATTCCTTTTCAAAAACAGCTTCACCAGCTAGTCTAGGTTTACCAAAGTGGACCGAGTATACCAAGTGGGTTTTATAGTGGTGATGGTAGGGTAGGGGAGGGGAATAGGGGGGTGGCGCTGCCCATCACGACCTTTAGAAGGCAACCAAACAAAAATCCCCAAAAAAAGGGGATTGTGGGGACAATGAACATAATGTGAGAAGACGGCCACCTACCCCACCTATACGTGTCCTAAGTGAAGTACCCACAACTGTATACAATGATCCTAAGAAGTACTTACACTGACAACTTTTTAAAAAGCAAAGCAAAAACAAAAATCCCCCATCTTTTTACAATTCACCTTTCTAGGCACCCATGCAATAGAAAAGCCATAGAAGAAACTTCTTCCTCTTACGGCTTTTGTTATTAAAATAAAGAATGAGAGAAAACACACAAGAGCCAGCAGAGATGTGTGATCTGGTTGGTGTTTTTTTGCCCTTTAAAAAAAATGAAATCTCCTATAGACCAATTGTTGCTGTTGTTCTAGCTCACACGACAGCGCTGTGATGAACTCACATCGCGAATTTCCAGAAGCTCACAAGTTCGATTCTCGCTGCTAACAAAATTGTCGTAGTAGTTTCTCGTAGTTTGTTATGTAGCCCACACGAAAGCGCCGTGGTCAGCACACATAGTGAGTTTTCCAAAAGCGCACGAGTTCCTGATCGCGGGCACGTGACAAGAAAGAGCGAAGCTGCTTTGCTGGTGAGGAGGAAGAAGAAGGAGAAGAAGAGGGAGTCGCGTCTCGCGAGCTTGCGAGAGAGTGATGCGAATCCGAGGCAAGGTCGGAGTTTGTGGAGAGAAATTACGCAGTGGGAAATCGTTGACGAGCGATTTCCGACATGGGGGAGGAAGCTTAAGATCAGGAAGGAATTGCATATGGTCAATTGTGCTTCCGGTGATTTTGTCGACGACATGGGGGAGAAGCTCATGATGGAGATGGTGCAAAAGCGGCGGTTTTTAGGGTATTGAGAGGTCGGGAGATGATGGCGACGCAACAGGCTGGTGGCAGCGGTCATCAGTCTGGAAGTCGGGTCAGTGTTAGTGTTAGTGTGAGTAGTGTTAGTAGTAGTATTGGTGGCGGGGGTGGTGGTGGTGGGAGTGTTGCTGGTGTTGGGGGACATGTTTTGTTGGATTCGGAGCATATAACGGGGAAAAGGGGGAAGGTGGAGGCGATGCTGCATGAAGTGGAGACGACTTGCTGGAAGTGGTTGGTGTCCAACGCCTGGATTCTTGTCATCTTGCTAGTGTTTAGTAGTATGGAGGCTAGAAGTGAATTGCAACGCTTCACGCCCTCTGTTGCTGTGCAGAGGATTATCGGGGCTTTCAGTGTTATGAGTAGCTTGATTAGCTTGGCTTTCATTTTTGCGGTAGGAGTTTCCACCGGGTTTTGGTGGCGAACGCAGCAGCAGCAGCAGAAGTCGAAGTCGACTGAGAATTTGCAGTCGCCAAAATTATTGCAGCAGATGGAAGAGACACCAGCTAATAATTCGTCGTCGGATACTAATTCGGTGTATAGTCCTCGGATGAACTTGAGTCCGAAGGCAAGCGGCATGAACAACGTGGGCAACTTAGTGCAGCAGTATTCTTTGAAGGAGATTGTGAGCATGACGAACAATTTCAAAAGCGTGCTAGGTCGCGGCGGACAGGGCGTCGTTTACGCTGCCATGCTTCCTGGTGATCCTCAAATTCCTGCGGCCGTGAAGAAGCTGCAAAGAAATGATCCGGGTGTCGTCGTAAATACTAACAAGCCTGTGCAGCAGACTCTGGAAAAGGAGTTCTGGGCGGAGCTCAGAACCATCTCGCGTTTGCACCATGGGAATTTGGTCGCCCTGCTGGGCTACTGCGTCGAGGGCCAAGAACTGTTTTTGATCTATGAGAAAATGTCCAACGGATCGCTGGACCATCACCTTCACAAGTGGGAATCGGGAGCGCCAGGCGCCATTTTCCTCGACTGGAGGGCGAGGATGCGTGCAGCCATCGACGTCGCGCAGGGCCTGGAATACCTACATCGCCATGCGCATCCAACGCTGGTTCACCGAGATATCAAGTCAAGCAATATTCTCTTCGACGATGACATGCAGGCCAAAATAGCCGATTTCGGGCTCAGCAAAGCACTCATTGTGGGGCATGATCCTACTACCTCTCACAGAGTGCGCGGAACACCGGGCTATGTAGATCCCTCCTACTTGAAAACGGGGCGACCTGTGGACAAGAACGACGTGTACAGTTTTGGAGTTCTGTTGCTGGAGCTCATCACTGGAAGAAGAGCGCTTCAGCAGAAAGTAAGTCTAGCGGCTTGGTGCAGGGAATTCTTTACGAATGATCCGTCGCTTCAGCCGGTGCTGCTGCCGAGGATGGTAGACAGCGGGATCATGCAATCAGAGTACTCACTGGAGCAGCTCCAGAACGTGGTGAAAGTGGCAAGGGCTTGCGTGGACGATAAACAGGAGCGACGACCGAGCATGAAGGAGGTTGTCATCGCCCTCAACAATGCCGATTGCAAAGAGTTGTCTAGCTCTGAGTTCAGCTTTGAGGTAAGTAATTTTTGCAACATTCCAAACAATCACCAGAAGAAGAAGAATGATGACATCTCTGCCCTCAAGCAAATCTGCACAAAAATTCACTCTTTTCCAGCCTTGTTTTTCTTGGCAAATCCTAAACCTCACACCTTGCATGTAGTTGCCAAATTGTATGAGCTTAGGTACAGGAGTTACATTCTTGCTTTCTAGAAGAGCTTTGCCCAGAAACCAAAACTTTCATAGACTGTCGTGCAAGCAGATTCAGATGCAAAGAATTGGATGAGATCTTTTGTATTTCAGAGGCAACTGTAGCAAGAATTGAAGCATTCCTCTTTGTTCTTCAACCATGCTGAAATGTGAAGCTCAGCTTACTCTGCTTCTCTAGCAACACCAAAACTAATGGAATTCTTGGAGCTTAGGTACAGGAGTTGCATTCTTGCTTTCTACAAGGACTTCGCTCAGAAACCAAAACTGTCATAGATTGTTGTGCAAGCAGAGTCCTTGTCTTATTGGATTGAGCTTGTGAGAGGAGAATGCACAAGAATCTTCTTGGAGAGAATATTGTGAGATGAGAATGCACAAGATTCTTGTTTGAGAGAGCTTGTGAAATGAATGCACAAAGTCTTGTTGGAGAGAGTTTGTGAAATGAGAATGCACAAGAACCTTGATGGAGAGAGTTTGTGAAGTGAGAATGCACAAGAACCTTGTTGGAGAGAGCTTATGAGTTTCAGAGACTACCTTCCAACTTCCAGTTGTGTTCTGAATGTGATTGAAACTATATACTTACTGCATATGCAAGCTTTGGAAACGTGTCTTACGTTTTGCGACACAACAGCTTGCTTATGTTCTGATGGACACAAAAGCTTGCTTATGTTTTGATGGAAACAAAACCTTGCTTATGTTTCAATGTTCATGGAAGCTGTGGCTTATGTTCTGATGGACACAAACTTTCTTATGTTTTTCTGGATATTAAAGGTTTGCTTATGTTGCTGACGTTTTGGGGACTGCATTTTTCAGGGTGATGTTTTTCAATGGAATAACGGAGGATCAAACATCCTGAACAATGTTCCCAGTTTGCCCCTTGATCTGCAGTCTCCAAGAAGTTTTAGAAAGGGGTAAATTGCCTTTACTGATTCTTTGCCTTTCCAAAGCTGCTAAATTGTGTGATAAGTGTCAGGGACTGTTTGTAACATTACAAGAGGTCATGTGATTGTAGAGTATCAATCTGCAACACTTGCTTGTCAAGTGCCCAATACATAACTGACTTCCCTCTATAGTTATACCTGACCAAGACCAACAGTTGAAGATCAAAAGCATAGTACGAAGAGGGCAATTGATCCAAGCAGGCACACATAATTGTATCAGAGAATTGCCTTAAGATAGCTGGCATACTTCTACAGGCTATGCCAAAAATATTCTTGCTGTAAATGAGGGATTTATATTGCTGTTGGTTTCTTTGTTTTGCAGGCCTTCATCTTATGAAATTAAACAGAACACAATCATTGTCAGGGCCATGGTGGACAATCTGAAGATTGCAATGAGATGTAAGATATGGCCGACACCGAAGAACTTTGGTCTGAACAAGATTGAGGTGACATTGAATGGAGCATTTTTGTGGAAAAAGGGCCTCTGGTGGTACAATGCGCGAAGCTCCCGGGAGTTCACTGTGGATGACAACATCAAGCTTATAGCTGAGTGGCACGTTGCTTTGAGAACTAGCCGGTATGGGCTAGCTCCATCAGATCCAAGGCGCTCTCAAGGTCCATTCTGTGTTGAGTACTTGGCCCTCAAGGATGTTGATGGCAAGGCTTTGGTGGAATATTATGGTGACCATTCACCCCTTCCAGCTTCCAACGTGAGTACTTTATACCAGGAACAGTAGTTGCAGTCTTTCACTGACAGATCATTTTTTTTTTTCCTTTTTTCTGAGGCAGATAAATTGCTGCACCTGGTGATCTTTGAGGACCTTTTGGTAATATAGTTCTTTTGTGTTTTTATCAATGCCCTAGTTGTTCTTCAGATGGACAAATGTTGTTGGATGCAAAAACTGTATCCTAAGCCATGTTCATCACAACCAGTGGGTTTCTGCTGTAGAAACTTCTGTTGTGCACCAAGCCTTGTGCACCAACTCCTTAGTAGTCCTTTTTCTCTTGAATCAAAAGCCTCTTTCTATTCCATTATATATCACCAATTTACACACATTCAAACTCATGCAAGATACTCTTTAAGTAGCAAATTGAGGATACTAACACAGCAAAACACCTGCTAAGCAGGCTTGGTCCTTGATGCCTCTGCTCTGAATGTCAGATAATTTCTGACTTGTAGATTCAGTACCATCTATTCTATGTTGGCTTGCTTTGTGCCCCACTTGAAATCTTGAACACAGCGTATTCATGAGTATCATTTTCTTTTGTGTGACAGAAAGTGACTGATGATTTGATGCTTCAACATTCTCCAGCCAGTATTCGCCAACTTTCAAGTCTTGGAATCAGAGAGCCTGCCACTCCTGCTGCTCGACGGTTCAGGAAGTCAATGAACTGGCACAGTCCACGGTCACCATCAGTAAACCCATCTATGATTTGAGTGGAAAAGCTTTGAGGCAGGAAAAATTTCTGCCACCAATAAATATACAGACTTTGATGGGAAGGTTTGTTCAGTGTTTCCAGACTCCTCTTCCAGCTACTTGGCTATGACTAACTATCAGCAACTCTAAACCTCAAATTGCAGATGAATGGCTGCAAAAAACTGTCCTGTACATACGACAACAATGAGGTCCAAGTTCTTAGCCCTTAACAATGTTGGCTTTCACTTCAAACTCCATGAATTCAAAAAAGTCCTCAGAAGATGGCCTTCTTTCTCAACTAAGGAATGAAGCCCTGGAGAGGTGATTCCAGCACTTGGTTTTGAAAACTTATCGTTTGATTTCCAGGTGTTGACTAGAGGGAAGAAATTTTGAGAATGGGCTCCCACTATGAGCTAAACCTGATGTTATCAGGCATCATTAGCTTTGACAACTGCAGTCAGATATCTGTTTTTGTAGAGCTCCCTTGGCCAGTGCTGATGGACATCCAGGAATCTGAAAACTGCTTATAATCTGTTACCCATTCATATCCAACCTCAAACTTTCAAAGGAGGAGACAACCATCGAGATGCAATTACTGAGCATGTCATATTTCTTCAGGGGCAATGGTAATCAAGTGAATGACAATTTGATCAGAATTGCTGTGGCACTCGTGTTTCTCAATACAGAGGATTCCCTGATGGCAGTCAGAAAAGTTGTGATCCAGCATCTGGTATCAAGTGCAACTACACTGTGAAACCAGGTTTGTAGGTATCAATGCACAAATAGGAAAGATTTCTTGTGTTCAACCACAAGTGTCACTTGTGTACTCTTTTGTACAGATTTCAGATAATGTGCTGTTAATGACAGCATTTCTCATATATTAAGGAACATATAGCATTCCAGATACAGTGTAGATAGATTGAGCTATGGTCATTCTAGAATGGAGCTATGATCTGCACATGCAGGTTTTTACAACTGATTTGCTACTAGATGTGTAAAACACCATTCAGAAGGCCTGGTGTTACTAGTTCATGGATCATAGGTCACAGGTATGGTATATTTGAAGTGCTGCTGGTCCTGAAGATTTAACAGGATTCCAGATCTTGGAGCTTCTTATATAGCTCAGGAGTGACCATGGCCTTTATGCTCCCAAGTGATGTAACACTAGACCATGAAATACAAATTACATGAGTGTATGATGTTTGCTTTTCACTTATCATAAAAATCTTGCCTCCTCATTGAAGAGTACCTCTGACACTTGATCCCACTCTTTGCTTTGATGGAACTTTTCCATGTGCAAACAATAATCTTTTTGCCTGATACACAAGGACAATGTAGTCAAGGATACATACTGAGCTACTTGACATTGCAATCATGCTTCTTGACATGAAATTTAGTGAGATCGTTGTTTTTGTTATTGGTCTCTGCAATTTTCTTTACATCAGTTTTGAAGTGGTGAACAGCCCTCATCAAAATAATAAGAGTTGAATTTAACATGTGATTATCAGTGATGGGACAAATCTCTCTACCTAATTGTGTGTAGCCTGATCATACAAATGTCTCACTACTCTTGTGCATCAAAAGGACTTCCTTGCTATATACCTGTGTTAAAAACATTATCCATTACAGAACCCAGCAGAAAAACCAATTCCCTCTTTCTTTCACAGTAAATTTCAGATATTTCCCTCAGAAAAAGTTTCAAAGTTGGAGGATAATTGCTTCCAGTGAATTGTTTACATTTACATCGCCAATTGACTTGTTGGATTTCACTACTCAGTCCCAGCTTCCTTTATTGCGGCGTTCACTCTTCTTTGAACCTGCACGCTTTTTGTCTACCAGACGTTTCTCATTCTCTACCCTAGCCCTGCAACCATATCAACATTCCAATCAGGCGTGGCTGCTATTTGTTTAGATGTTCTCATCAAAGAGTTCGATTTTTGAAGAACCACAAAGACAAGGTAGGATTTTCAGCTGTAAATGACATGCACTGAACCTCTAGGAAATCCAACAACAGCACTTTGGTGAATCTCACCCCTATGTTGTGATCTTACATTCCTCTTCTTCAAAAAGACATGTTTGTAGTAAGTGCTTACAAAAGAGGGCAGACAAGTTCAGAGACATCATCTTTCATAAAAAAAGAGAACACAACTTGTTTCTCCTTTCTCTCTCACAGGTGACAGTATGAAAGGTGAAAGTTGATTTGTTCTCTTCACAGGCGACAGTATGAAAGGTGAAAGTTGATTTTATCATGTCAAAGTGTGAGAGGAGGTATGCCTTTGGTAAATGAAGATGTGAATGCTTACAATCTATTTATCCGCTTCAGTTTCTCCTGGGAAGGCGGTGGTGGAACATAAGCTGCTGCATCAATCAACTCCTGCAGTTGATTGAACCATGCTTTAGTGAATCAATTTCCTCATCTTGCAAGTACAATTGGAACATGTGTTGGGACAGTTTGAGACTTCTGAATCTCTCACATTTCTCAACCTGTCCACACTTTCACTGGAGAGGCAGAATAGAAACTGAAGGGTTGGACATGAAAACACAAACAAAGAGATAAAGAGAGGGCCAGCAAAAACTGACCTGAAGTTTAGACAGTGCATCTTCAATGTTTCCCCTGTTCAATCCACATTGTCAATCCTGTGAGATGTTACCCTGTTCACAGGTGTTAGGAACTCAAGGGGACTGGGAATCAATATAAAACAAAGAAAACCACAAAGGCCAATGCATCTGAAGTATTGAGACATCAGCTGAATTTTTTTCTGTTATGAAGGCTTCTTATCTAGTAGGCATGTTGCCCTCCCTCAAGGCTGATAATTCTCATCTTGTTTCAGAATCTGAAAAGACCATAGAAATGATATTTGCAGCACAGATTCAGCTTCAACAACAGCACATACTTCTGAGTCCTAGTTTTGGTGGATGAAATCACAAGCTCTCCTTCACTGTTGATCCGATTCTTTTCCTGTTCAACACAAAAATTGTCCCCAAGTGTCTAGCAATTTGCATATCTGGATCAGCATGGAGACCTCTTGTTGCCCACCTTGAATCAGAAGATATTGAGCAAACTTTTGCTTGTTAAACAGGGAAAAGACAGGCTGAAAAAGTGAATATCAAGCATTGTATCAAGCATATTGTTCATATCAAGCAAACAAGACAAAGCTTATATTGAATAACCTCAGGATAGCACACAACAGACCATTTGAAGCAATTTCAATCTGATTCTCTCTGGCAGCCAGTCAGCTTCCATCACCTTAAACCGCATGTCCACCTTTGTGTTCACTGCACCCACAAATCCCAATCCTCTTGAGTAAGACCTGTAAGCTTTACAGTTTCTCTTACCACTCTCATCCTTTCTGTGTAGAGCTTGACAATAAACAGTAGCAGTAGAATTGATGCTTTGCAAAGTAGACGTGCTATTCTTGCCAGAAGTGGCAACTTGAATGCAAACTTCAGTTGATAATTTGTTGAAAAAGTCAGAATAGTTGCCTGGTGTATTTCCCAAGACAAAGTGGAAGGAGACCACACCTTTATTCACATTTTGACCACCAGCACCCCCACTCCTGGCAAAGCTCATGGTCACATGCTCTGCACAAGATACACCACAAAACCATGGATTTGTTTAGACCTATTTACAGGATTGAGGAGAGAAAAAGATCAATGACCTATATGGTTTGATCTGTGTCAGAAACCCAGGTACTCAATCAAGCACCAAGAGCTTTTCCTTACAGGAATCCCATAATGCAAATGAAGATCTGACACTCTCTTCAAATCCTTGATCAGGTACATAAATATGTGGGCAGAGAAAAATGGACCTTTCTTTTTTGAAGCATGACAAGAAATTTGTCAAATTGAAGTTCAGAAGTTTGCTTGTAATAGAGCATGAGATAAATTCACCATTTGTTTGTAGGCTTTTGGAATGCATATGCTGCACAATCTAAGTATGTTCCATAAAATCCTCACCTGTGAAAACAGCTTGAAAGAACTAATTTGGAAACATCCAACTAAGTGCTGTTTTTCAAGTCTCAGATCCAGAAACATTTATTAGTCCTAATTAGGGTTTTCAGGTTTTCAGACTTCTTCCCCTACACATGGAAAATTCTGCAAAGTGAAGAAGCCAATGAATTTTCTTCTTCTGTCTTCACACACACTAACAATGGTTTGACAATTCTGCCTACATTTGCAATTGGAGTAATTACAAGCCCTTCGACCTCTTTTGATATGCAAAAGAACATGTGAGAGTAGATGGCCAAGAGACTAGAAATTCCCAAATTTCTTCCTCGTTTTCATGCTCCAAAGAAGAAGAAAAAGGTAGCCACATCATGTCTAATTCCTATGAGGGCTGGCTAGAGACTGTCCTGCAAGTAGGAAAAGATGGAGAGAGAAGAACAAGCATCGCAAATGGAATAATCCCTTCTTCTACTTCTACTTTATAGAGATGAATCCTCATCCAGGGAAAGCTCCACGGCTCACCTAGCGAGATTTTAGGGACAGGTTGATCAAGGTCGTCGTACACAGGTTGCGCATTCAGAGCCGCCTGTTTCTGCGCAAGCCTTGCAGGCATACGTGGCCCTTCGCCTGCGGCCTCCGAGCTCACGCAGCGCACAGGAGACCGGAGTGCTGGAAGCCATGTTTCCGTCGTTCCCCTCAAAGACGACGATGATGAAGTTGTCCGGTTGCTCAATGCGGTTGTTGGGTTCAAAGATCTAGCGGGACAATAGAACAAGGTGATGGGTAGCACCCTGGGAACCGAACGAGGAGAGTAGCAACAGCAGCCGAGACGCAGAGTAAGAATCCTAGCAGCCATCGCCACGAATCGGCTGCTCCTCTCCTCGCAATCCGCCCCACCGCCACACTTATTAGACTAGGCACATGAAGAAAACAAAGGCACCCGTTCGCCGGTGAATGTTGACTGGCCCCACCTGCTTGGCAATCGGCAGGCTACTCGTTAGCCAGCTACCGCGCACATGGTAACAAAGAGCGCTCGGCTAATGGTTCGTCAGTAACTTTCTAGATACAAGAAAGAGAAGAAAGAAGCAACACTAGAAGCTGAAGGAAGAAGTCGAAAAAACAGGCAGAATTTTGCAAGCCAAGAATCGACAAGAAGTCACGAAAGGCTACTCGCAACACCACAACCAAAACTGTGTCCTTTGAGGCGTTTTTAGTGCCAGCAACGGGCAATGGGGGTAACAAGGCATCACAAACACGCTGGCCCTGCCAATAGATAAGATGTTGTACATCTACTTACGGTGTCCACACTCTAAATACCAAAACAATCCATTCCAATCTAAACAGTCTCAACACTTTCACCAAAGAAACCGGTTCAAATGAACTACTAGAAACCATTTTAGTCGTAGTTAGGGGATTTTCTTACACATTAACAAGTGTCATAAATTAAAATAATGTTGAAAATGTATGTTGAAGTTTATATTTAATGTATTAATCTGGCATTTGAATAAGTCTGAAAATAATTTAATGATAAAATAACTCTCAGCAAGCCTGTAACCACTTTTTTTTTTAATAAAACATTTCTGAAAGAATACAATGAAATAGTGTAAAGGCACTGTTTAACCATAGTTATTCAACATTATTTCAAGACCTTTTAATCAATCCTGTGTTGCCAGATCATCGTATCAAAATTATTCATAGTTATTCAAAATGACAAAATGGACTCTTATTACTTGGTTTAGACTTGGTAGCAATGATGTTGGGGATATCATCATGACATGGACCTGACCCAAAACTGTTTTGGTGGAATCAATGCAAAGACTACACCAAGGAACTAGCCTTTTCCTTTTGTAAAATGAAAATTAGAATCTTGAAAATAAACTCCTAAAAACAATTTCAGGTTTTTAAGCTAGACACATTGAAATTTTTCTTGAAAAGCCAAGAAATAGGCTAAACTTTATGAGATTAGTTTTAATTTGTTGTAAGACTCTATACTTCACATATTTCAATTTTAATTTGTTGTAAAACTCTATCTATACTTCACAATTTTCAATTTTAATTTGTTGTAAAACTACCTACCTATAAAATTTCTAGCCTTCAATTCACACCACTAATGTCCACATGGAACCAAGGTCCAAAGGTTTTTGAATTTGGAAAATTTTCTTAAACCAATTACAAATTAACCAAATCCTATTTTGGAGCTAGGATCCAAAGGTTCTTGAATTTGGAATTTTTTCTTAAATTGAAATTGTGAGCTACAAAATTTTAAGAACGAGGCTCAAAATTGAAAAAAGTTACCAATTTCTTTTTAAATAACAAAAATAGGACCAAAGGTTATTTCCAAAAAAAATTGGCTAACACTATTCCTAATATGAATTGCATAAAATGGACCAAATTGTAGAAATGAACCTTGTGGTGTTGTAACATAAATTTAATTCAACTAAAAGAGCCATATGTCCATGTACATTATTCACTATTAACCCAATAAAAATTTGACGAACAAACCAACATAACCTTCAACAATTGCTCAAATTGCAAAATTAGGTGTTATGGCAGGTTTGCGCCTTTATCCTCAAGCAAGCAAGAATGCAAGTGAAATTAAAAGAAGAATAATGTATTCAGTGAAAAAAAATTGTAACCATCATCATAGTGTTTCACAAACATTTAATGATATAGAAAGAAGAATGATATAAACTTGTAAAATTTTATTCAAAATTCCAAATGAGTTGTTACCATCTTCAAGTATCTTTTGAAATTAAAACCTCTACAATTAAAAATTATTGTTGTTTATAACTTACCTTGCATTATCATCATTATGAAGCATTTAACATATAATCCTTTCAATGCTCTCCATCTTCATTTAGAACAATATTTTGTTCACACCATTAAATATTTCTTTGTGGTGCTATCAGTTGCAAATAAATATACATCTAAGTTTTTTTCCTTCTTGTCAACTGTTTTTTTTTTGGTTGGCTTTGCCTTACACACAAATTAACTTACAAGCCCTGGTTCTTGGAATATTTGAACCCATAGATGGAGCAGGAACCCCCTCTTCATTTCAATTGTGCATATCCAATTACAAATCATTTTTAATTTTTTTAAATTACAAGTCTCTTTTACCATAGTGCTAGAAGGATAATCGCATCAATGGTTGAAAAAATAATTGATTTGGATGCACGTCACAAATGTGTGAATTGAAATTGATAGAATTTTTTGTAATGAATAAGTTAATTAGTAGGAAAGGAGAGAGATAGTTATTAAAAAAGGAATGAGATAGTTAGGTTTTCATATGATCCTTCATATTCTAATTATCTAGAATTGTCAATGGACAAGTGTACAAAGGATTATGCAAAATCCTCATTGTATTGATTTTAAAAACTCATTAGTGGAATGCAACTTAAATTTAAACATTTTTAGTTCAACAATGATCACAACTTGATCACATGTGGTCACACAACCATTAGAATACTATAAATAATAAACAATTGAAACCTTTCAAAAAAATCATTTGACCCACATGGTTTGAAATTGGTTTGAAAACTAGATAAAGACCTTCCCTTTTTAGTATATATTTTGTAAAGAAGTGACAACACCCTTATAGGTTGAGTATTGCTTTCACAAAAACCTAAAGCCAACCATCTCATGTTTCATCTCAATATGTTCTTGAATTCTCCAATGTCAAAACCAATATGTTGTCACGCACCCTTTGGTTGCACATCTCCCCTTTTAACTCCCCTTTTAATTTGAATTTGACATGTGTGAGTTGGCTATTGTTAGATTTGCATGAGGAATCAAGACTTTTGTTTTTAAAGGGATAAGGCTCACAGACAAAAACTTATAGGTGGGTGGTTATTGAGTCAGGTATTAGGCTGGGTATCTGAAAACTAACTCTTATGCATGAAGGGGTGGGTATTAGAGATATCCGCAAATTCACCATCTTTGGGCCTCCTTTCACCCACTAACCCCTCTTTTAGTGGTATCCGTAAAGTAAGGAAATTTTATTAAATCTCAGTATGAAACGCTGAAACTCAGTACGAAATGCTGAATCTCAGCATTAATGCACAAGGTTCGAGAGGAATTATAGTAACTAGACACGTAGGAGCAGTGAAAATCTATGTGGTAGCAGTGGAGCGGCTCAGGAAAAAAGAAAGACAGGGTGAAACTCAGAAAACAATGATGGTTTTCTGAGTTTCACCCCCCATTGAATGCTAATGTACTTTTTTGCAGGTTTTTTTTGACCTCACCCTGTGTATGAGCAAACTCAGGGTGCTGGTGCTGTCTTTTCCTGACTTTACGGATATCTCTATTATCAATCAAGGGAAAAAATAAGCAAGGAAATTGATAACTAGTGTCATATTTAAGCAAGCAAATTAAAATATTTAATATACAGGTATTTGATATCAAGTGTGAGACAGAAAAAATAATTTAAAAAAGACCCTGCCCTTGTGGTTATGGGAAAAATATGGAAGAATCAGCTAACATGGTTCAAAACTTGATTTCACAATATTAGAAGCTTGAACTTCATCCAAGTTGGTGTTTACAGTACTGCTGATGGAGCTGCTCTAGTCATGTCCAATAATGTAGTTTTACAACTGAATTGAGTATCTGCTCAAAGATTCTAAGACACTAACCATTTTCCATATTGCTTGCAAAATTTTCACATTTTATACAACTAACAAATTGTTGAAAAGAGTTTGCAAGAATTTTTCAATTTTGCATGGATCACGCAGCGCAAAATCTTTTGCAAGATTTGTTTGAGTTTTGCTTGGCTTCGCCAGTGTTTCTGTTCATTATCACCATTTATGAGTATGGAAAATGGTGTTTGAATTTTCAAGTTCGCATGCTGAATTGTTTGCCAGATTTCTTGAGTTTCGTAGGAATTTGGATGGAGTGGTGCAATTTCTGTATTACTCATTCCATCTTCAGTGATGGAAAATCGAGAGGGTTTTCAGCTGTTCTGTAATTGATGGAATATGCTTTGAAATCCTGTGACAAAACGATTTTCCAAGCTTCTTGCAATCGCTTTTTGTCCTTCTAAATCATGCGAAAGAAAAAAAAATAAAAAAAAATCCAACTTTCTTGCAATTGGTTTTTTGTGTTTAAAATCCAGGGAGGCAAAAACCATTTCCCAACTTGTCTGCAATTAACTTTTGTCTGCAATTAACTTTTTCTGATGTTTGTGCTTGAAATTCTGGGACACAAGAAATTTCAAGATTGCTTGCAAGGATAAGCTTCTGTAACTGGTAGACCAGTGTGCTACTCCAAAAATGAAACAAAAGTCCCACAAAATTAAGAAACCAAAAAGCACCATTTCAACTTGCATTTGCAAAAGCAAACAAAAGTCTTGCAGAAGGAAATAAAAGCCTTTGTGAGAGAGAGAATAATAAAGTAAACACATGAAGAGAATGATTTCTCTCAAGTAGAGCTAAAAAAATTTCTCAAGCATCAAGAAAATTGAGTTTTACAGTATTATTACAGATTGGTACAGTTTTACAGTATTGCAGCAGACTGTCACACAGAATTTGAAGGTTTCAAAAGCCTCAATTCATCAACCCAAAACTCTAAAAAGCTTGAAGTTCAAAATTCTAGAAACAAAAAAGTCAATTCTGTTGTAAGAAATACAGTAATGCACAGAAGCATTTCGATCAAGCCTCGAAGCTCTCGCACTGATCGAGAATTTCACAATTTTGTGAAGAATCTTAATTCGATCAATCCGGAATTCAATGTTGCACAATGTTCTGTGCTTAGTTTCTGATGCGATCTGCAGTCCCCTTGACATCTCCTTTGATGTCTTCGGCTCCTTGCTTGGCTGCGTCGGTTGCTTGCTCTGCTTTCGTCTTCAGATTCTGACCTGCATCCTCAATTGAGCTGGTTGCCTTGTTGAAGTTCTTCTTCAATTCATCTCCTGCTTTGTCGACGGAGCTCCTCGCATCTCCCTGTCGAAAGAAAAGAGAGACAAGAAACAAGGATTACAAGGAGAATCCAAATGAAGTCTACCATGAGCGTCCTACAACCGAGTTCGCAAATTCACAACATTTTTCCTCATGAATCCCAAGTTGAGGAAGAGCATGAGCGTCCCCCGACTGAGATAGCAAAATCACGGCGTTGTTTCTCATGAATTCATATTTAGGAAGTGTATTTGACGAGGAATATTGTAAGTCGGTGCTTACTGCAAGGTTGTCAGCGTCGCCGCGAACGTTGCTAGCTGTGTCTCTAGCATCCCTCTCCAAATTCCGGCTGGCATTCTCAACCTGGCTGCCTGCTTTTTCTGCATTTCTCTGCGCTTCCCGGGACGCACTGTCAGCCGCGTCTTTAGTCTCCTCCGACTTCCCGGACACGAAGTTGCCGACTTCTTGCGCGGCTCCTTGCACCTTGTCTTTGGCTGCCGACGCAGTGTCCTTTACTTTGTCGGCTGCCGACTGCGCTACGCCTTTAATGCTATCGGTCACACTCTCTTCGGCGCGCACAACCAAGGGAGAATGCACAGTGTGCGATCGACTGACGAAGCTGGTGCTGGCAGCGTGGTTGACATTCAAGCGGAGACCACCAAGACTGCAAGAAGCTGTGGAGCTCAGTCTCGCGCTTGTGCTGCTGTGCCTGGACACCGTCAACACTGGTGCTGACCCGACCACAACACTGCTAGACTGCACTGCCAAAGCATTGACGGTAGCCATGTTGTTTTCTTCTTGCGACGAGCGAACTACTGGTGGTAAAAACAACTGTAGCAATTACAACAAATACAACTTCCTGTTATGTTCGAGAAAGGTTTAAGAAGAAGATGGGTGCGAGATGAATGCGTCTGAGGAAGATGAATACAGCTGCGATCTGTAACAAAAGACTGAAGCTCACTGTAGATTGGAGTAAGGTTGTATGTGGAATTTATAAGGAGAGCGGCCGGATGTCGTATTGAGAAAGGAGAACAGAAAGGGGCGCGCGGCGCCCATGTGATCGACAAGTTGGAGCAGACACCTGTCGATGTATTGATTACCTCTCTCACGTCAGCATAAAAGTAGCGACATGTTTCCGCTTCGGATTGGGTCGTGCAATCATCCAATTCTTCCCGTGAAACTTAGTCCCTGAATGTTTGCGAATAGCAACTCCACATCTGGCAGGACGAAGAATTACCGCACCACACGCGTCTGTTCGCGTCTGGAGATCTTCCGGCACGTGGCACGAAACGAACCATGTTGACAAAGCTATGAGCAGTACGCGTGCATCTAGTTTGTAGATGAAGAAGGCTTTGGTTGTAGACAGAGGGTCACTGATCGATCTAGGTCTGATCTCATCTTCTCGATAAACATCATATGGAAAAAAATCATTAGTGTTACGGGATTTGCGATTCGTTGTCGTTGTTGTGACGCTCGTGTCATGAGTACGAAAACAGTGATTGTGCTCGTGAAACAGCGATGAGAGCACAGCTAAGTTGGATCTCTAATACTTCGGATTAACGCAAAACTTCATCAGTAGTTCCATATGTCAACGGCACTACATTTACATCTCAAACACAGAATCCTCAGGAGTCACGAATCAACAGAACTTCGTCTAATAATATCCTCTTTGGATCCATTAAGCGTGGTTGGAGGATTGTATCAGGTGTAAGAAGTCTATATCTGAAGCAAAAATATAAAGCAAAACTACTTTACCAATAATCTTGCAAGCTGCACAGTTACTGCAATGCAGCAGCCTTCAGGATTTCTGGAGGATGCAGATGTTCGACCAGGTGAATCTCGTAAAAAAGCAAGGGAGGAGATCTCTGAGGTCCTTTCAGAGATTTAAATCTGCTGAGCATCTTCTTGTGCAAAAAACTGCCTCCAGGCTTTGCTTGGTCTGTACATAAGCATTCTTAACATTCTCAGGGACAATGCGTTACTTGAGCATTCTTCACATTCTCAGGGACAACGCGTTACTTGAGCATTCTTCACCTTCTCAGGGATACAGGTTTAGGGTTTAGGGTTTAGGGTTCATGACTCTCTGTAAAGGTCTGAAATTGTTTTTGTTTCTTCCTCTTGTGCCTTCCTCCTTGCACAGATTTCAAAGAAATCAAAGGCAAATGTGATGAATGCAATGTCATGAGTGCTTCCCCTATGAAACTCCGGAAGTTGTTCATATGCCCAACAACACAAAAATCGCAATACAAAATCTGAGCAGAATGCTCTAAAGCTTTATCTTGTAAATTTTGAAAAAAGCTTTTCAATGTCATATCAAGCTTGAGCACAAGAAGTAAATTTAAATATCAAATAAAAACCGTCACAATAATCAAGTTTTACTCATTTGCTCATATGAGCATAACCAAAAACAACAAGAATTATTATGATCATCTCAAGTAGATTAGATAAATGCTTCCAATAAGGTTCAAAAATAATATTCATCATTGGTTCAAAAAACTTTTAAAACACACAAACACAAAAAAAACACAGACAGATGGGTGCAAACATAATAATTGCGAACCTTAACAACATGAGTCATTGCAAGTGTAACCATTATCTTTACATGTTTTCAAGTGATATATATTTTTTTATAATGAATATGCGATATGGTCAAGCATAATAATGTTCTTAATATAAGATTGTAACATCTGGATAAGTTTGAAATCACTCTAATATTCACATATAATACTCAAAAGCATTTCCAAAGAAGTGTACCCAATGCAATAAAACATTGTTTCAGCAGTGTCAATATGCCAATCCCAAAACATCCCATTAGGATGAAAGACTAGCCTAAAGGTGACATAATGCTAGAGTGAAGAGAAGATTTTTCTTCTCTCCAAGATGTGGCTTTTTACTCTTGACTTCTTTGGGCAACTTGGTCTTGCCATAGTGCATATGTATATATATATAACTCTTCCCGCCCCATTTTGCGAACTTTTCAGAAATTAACAATATTCACCCCTAGCACGGTAGCACCTAAATGAAATTGGTGACAAATTGCCAATTTTGTTGACATATTTAACTTTTCTCCTAAAAACAATATAATCTTTTCATGAAAAATTGGATGATAAGAATTAAAGGTCTTGAATATAATGGAGTCATTGATGTTGTCCAAGGTTGGTCAAATGAGTGGCAATCCAATAAAATGCAGAAACAATTTGTAAGGGAAATGATCAACAACCCTAGACTATGTAAATTGGAAAGCTCTTACAGGAAATATTTCAAAAATATGCCCGACATTCGTAAGAAAACATTTATTGCAATTAATTAATTCAATCAATAAGAGGAGTTTAGTGGGGTCAATCCAAATAAAAGACAAGTGATGTACTGCCATTTAGAATTTGATTAGATCGTTTTGATTATAAGATTTTAAATCAAATGGTGAAACAATAGTATGCAAATCTTCAACCTCTACAAGTTTTGTAATTTAAAACAAAATTTCCTACTATATGTAGTTTTTGTGGTTTGTCCCTACATGGTGGTGGTGTTGATGAAAAAGAGAAGATTGGTAACAAGTTTATAAGATTGAGCATCAAAACACATGTAAGATTCCTAGTGTCTTTAAAAAATGCCCTCAAGCTTGGACAAAATTGTTTCCCTCTGTTTCCTTGTTGCATTGCCTGAGAATTGGCATGAATCAAAAGCTAGATGGTGGTTTGAGCTATACAATCAGTGTCTTGCACTTGGATTCATCTTAGCATTTTCATGTTTACATTTCCAACCATGTTCCTTGCTAAACACCTAAATTACCTACACATGGCAAGCCACAAATTAGGTTAGTTACAACATTCATTTTGTCTCGTAATTTTGGGCTAATCCCAACCCATAGACATGTGGGACTAAAACTTGTCACGGACTTCTCAACTGGTTAAGGTCTAATCACTCAAAATTATCATCTCCTATTTCATAGCTTAATCACAGACTTGTCTATTTCAAGGACTTAGTGTGTCAAAGACATCTTTTTAAGCTCCTTTCTCAAACCCTCACTTGCTTGTACCTATGCAACTTATGAGTGATGTCAAATCCAACCCAACACTTAGACTCATAACCCAATCTGCCACAAAGGCCACCTCACAATGGTCTGAACTTGGGTCTCAACTAGGTGAGCCCTCACACCTGAGGGTTCACCTAGGAGAGGAGGGCATGTCAGGGTGTCTCAAAACCAATATACATTCACATGCAATTCTGTTGAATTCATAGAGAAAAAATAATAAGTTGTATTGAGATATGTCAATTATGAGGAGCAAGCAAATGATTCTGCACTTATAAATGGGAAAAATTGCAAAATTCAGGTTCTAGAAAACTTGTGAGGTTTGCAGAGATAGTGAAGTTGCAACAAGATAGTTTCAACTTTGTCTCTATGGTTTCCAGTACCTACTTACATGCCTCTGCCCCACATATCCCCACCCTCACCCCCACCCCCCAACACACTCTCAAACAACAATCCCCTTCCAAGATTAACCAACTCTGTTGTAAGAGTAATGAGAGGTAAGTGTACAGAAATCCAGCAGTCTTTGATTGATTTGAGAAATAGATTAGGACTGCATCATTAGGAGCAATATTCATGAATAATATGGATATTAAGCGAATAGATTTGGAAGATAGAAAAGGAATGTAGATTAATGGCATCATTGTTCAAGCATTGCAAACTACAAGCAAATTTTCTAAAGCTTCATTATCTTCCAACACTCTAATAATGACACAACCTGTACGGTGTCTTTTGCCACCACAACATGCTTCAAAACAGCTCCTATTGCTCTCATGACATCATCATCAATGATTTTCCCCTCCTCATCAACAATATGCTCAACTTCCAACAATTTTACACAAGTACTCAACATTTGCTTCCTGATCAGCTTTGGCTCCTGATTCATTTCCCAGCTCAAGGTCTTCTGTCACCTCTCTCTGGTCATAGACATGCATTTGATACTTGTGTGATTTGCAACAATGCAAGGATATTCCAGTCACTGACATCTTCAACATGGCAACAAACACCATCTCCTATTCCACCTCATTTTCCTCCTCTTCTTCATTGTTTTGACTCCCAATCTTTGGTGTAACCTCCTCACATGAAAGAATTCCATCAATTAGAGAGCTTCTATTCACCAATTTTGCATGGAGAAGATTTGCACAACCAGAACTTGAGGTTTTCCTTCATTATTTTCCCAGGCCACAAATGTTCAGAATTGCCATTGCTTTTCCCATGGTGGTCAGGGACGACTCTGGAGCCCAAGTCTCATGTTGTCTCATAATTGGTTATCTCTTCAGTGTGGGCCTTTCCCAGCTCACACTTCAAACTTCCTCTCTCACCATTGTAGTATTTCTATGTTTGATGGTCCTTTTTAGACAGACACTTCTGCAATTGTTTTCAAAGACTCTCCTCAAAGGGAGACTAACCCATTTCCTACTCATAAATGAGCTTTGCTCTTGGTAAAGCTAATGTTGGAAAGCTGAATTATGACAAATATTAGTGGAAATGATCATGAAATTCTTCACCAAAAAAGTGCCATGGACAACATATTGTAAGCTAAGAAATCTGAAAATGTCTTCAGGCATATTTTCAATTCTCATGAGCAAGGAAGATAATAATATTTGTCCTCTTTTGGGCCCTGAAGGTCAATCCTCCAAAGAGTTCACAACAATGGCTAAGGTAACGGACAACAATTATCAATCAGGATGAGAGATCAAATTGAACCAGTACTCCTCCACCTCCACAAGCTAGAAAGCATAGAAAGCATGAATTCGGTCTTCTGTCTAATCAAACATACCTGGAAGAGGTCTGACTGCCATGAATGCATCCACCATCTGCATGATATGCAAACAAATATATATATATATATATTAAGAGCATTAGAAGCTCTCAAAAATGCAGCTCACACAGTCTCCAGAAATTGTGCATGCTCAAACTTTTGCTCAAAATCACACAACAACAGCAACACAGACTTTTTCTATGGTATCTACCAATCCAGCGTGAGCAATGCAAAGTGAGGAGGTGAATTGTTTTCATATACCTCCTCAGTAACTGCAGCACGAGCTTGGCGATGACCTTCTACCATCTTAGTCAAAACATCTATCAGAAGTTTCTTTACTTCTCCTGTCAACAGTTTTCCAGTTTTATATTCCTGTCATGTGCAGCCAACCAATCAGCTTTTGTTTCTACCTGACTACAATGCTTGTGCTCTTGGCTTCAAGGTGCTTCAGCTTCTGATTGAAATCCATCATGCAACCACTGTAGAACCCAGAGAAAAAGATGACACTAGAGACCACACGCCCTTTGTCCTGCCACTGACTCACTCAAAATTAATCATGCCTTCAGCAACTCATCAAAATGCCATGGAAAAATAATAGTCCTTCAAGCATGTTTACCAGGTTGAAGAACTGACCTGTTTAATACGCTCTAACTCTTCATCATCATTCTCAAAGAATGATAGATACTTGATTGATACATCCACCTGTGCAAGCATCACCACTCATTAATATGGCTGAAAATTGGTTCCTACTGGCATGGAGGCATGAAATTCCATCAATAGTAAACCAAAAAATGCAAAATTACAAGGTAATTCTCAAACCTCAATGTTTGCCCCAAATTGTCGCTGCTCCTCAGCAGTATCCCTTCCTCCAGAAAAGGCATACTTGTTAACCTGCACAAATTTGCACATTGCCAACTTAGGATATTACAACTGAACCAAGTCACTTCAAGAAAAACTCCATAATCAAGTGATGTTAATGTAACAGCCCTTTTTCAAATTCCAGCCATTCATTAGTTTGAAGATGTACCTTTAGCTTGATTTGTTTTGGTGTATCTGTCACATAGATGGCTGAGTTTGGATTACTAGCAGACATCTTTCCACTCTCACCCTGCAAACATGCAGATAAAAGACCTTAAAAGAATTTGTTTTCCTCCTTGAATATCACCATACACACACATGTTCACATAGTACTAGTGTAATTAGAGGTTCACATCCAACTAGTTTGTCTTGAACTGTTCCAAATTGTTTCCTACCATGAGCCTCTCTCTAACTGTGCACTTACAGCTGACATACATATCTTGCAAATATCTTAGAATTGCTTTTGGACCCAATATCAGACTACAGAAGCCAAGAGTGGAACAGACCTGTAAAGCAGGAAAAAACAGGGATTCGATAAGAGCTGGCTTCTGAAAACCAATGCGAGGTGCAACATCCCTTGTCATTCGGAAATATGGGTCCTGCCAAATGAGTCACCGTGTTGTTTGCTACATCACCATGAAAAATGACAAGAAAATGCTTGTGCAGAGGGAACCAATAGCCCTAGACCTCTGCTGGAAGGAAGGTGAAGTGTTAAGAGAAATTGAGAAAATGAAACAGCAGAGATCACAGACTAGACATAACCAGGATGAAACTTGGCATGCTGTGGTTACAACAGTTGCAAGAAAAACTGCTCACCAAGCCAAACCTCACCCAACATCTAAACAGAGGTCTGTCAAGAGCACACAATCACCCAAAGCCAATTGAGATCACTCTACCTGGTCAATAGCACATGGAATAAGACATCGGATTTTCTTGGATTTCTTTTCATCTCCAAAGATTTGAGGAAAAGATGTTGGAAATGATGGAGCAGCCTGCATGGACATTTTAAGTGTCTGTTAAGACCTCCTCTCAACTTCGAGAGGCAACTATCTGCAGGCTAGCTTAATCAACAAACTGCCACCACTGGACCTTGCAAGTAGAAGCAACTTAAGCTGCCCATAACTCTGGCACTTGAGCCAGAATAGTCTGCAAAAAGTCAGAAGTACAAGCTTTTCTAGTTGCCACTAAATGTCCAATGGCCAATAACTCTCTCAATTCAGCAGCAAAATAGGCACCCTCAACAAATTTTGGAATGGCATCCTCCTGGTCCATAACTACAGATATTCTACTTGTAGAACCAAGATGTTCAATTTCTGGAGGCATGCCATCATTATCTGCAGAAATTGGATGAGCATAGCCTCCCCTTACAGATTAATTTTGTATCTGAATGAGTGCCACAGCATTGCTTTTGCTACAGTGATGTTAACCCTAAACAGTAAGTGCAGGTAAATGACAACAGGAAAGCAAGCAGCAAAGGTACCTGAACTGGTGGAAACATCACTTTTCCAATGTGGTCCTCATTCACAAATCCAAAGATGCTTTTGACCTGCACACAACTTTTATCTTATAATATCTCCCTTGAAAGGTCATACTTATTGTGAAATTGTGAACCACTTTGCACAGATGAATGAAGGTAGCTTGGAATGCCCATTGGAATCACCCACCAAAAGAACCCAGCAAACATATCATTCCCTCTCCTTGCTGTCCATCACTTATGGAAATCAACACGCATTCAAGTTTGAGAAAGTTTGAATGCAATGGAACATCAATGGCTTGCACCGTGATAGAAATAACATCAATGCTGGTTCCCAACAAAGGAGAGACGTGAGAGAACAAGAGGCACCTGATTTAGTGTTACACATTTGGCAATCCTAACCATATTGCGGTAGAATTCCCTGGATTACAACACACATCACCTCTTTAGCTTGCACTCTGGGAGTCAGGGTTCTAGTTCAGCAGAACCATTCAAGCGCACAATGACTTCAGGAATTCAGTCACTGCAGATTCTCAGCACAATTAGTTTTGAAGAGTAGTACCCTCCTACATAATCAAAGTCAGAAAAGATGAAGGTGCGGTTGATGTCAAAACCACAGGCAATGATATCTTTTGCATTTTCACGAGCTAAGCGACGTGTCTCTTCCAATTTGATATTCTTCCACAGAAACTTTTCATCATCTGTGAGTTGAATCACAAGTGGAACTTTGAAGGCATCCTGCAAGTACCTGCAATTGTGTGTTGGTGCATATTAGAGGTGATTTGTCTTGGAGACTAGCCAATGGGCAAACCAAATCTAGACACAGTATTGGCATGTTTCTGTGTACACATCATCAAAGTTGAATGCTTTTCTTTCACATCATCAAAGTGAAGACATCCACTTACTTTGTGAACATGAAAGGCACTAAATGGCCCAAATGCAGAGACTCTGATGATGGTCCCCGTCCAGTGTACAAATAGAACTTGTCACCCTTCTCAAATGCATCCAAGATTTTATCAAACTCTCTGTGCACATGCACATGCACACAAACCACAACTTCCAATTAAGACTAGAGCCCCAGACCAACAACTCATTCTAGTCATTCAATTGCAAGAATGTAGTATCTGTACTCCTGTCCTCCATTATGGCTGCAGAATCATTACAGCAAGTTTGAAATCACACTCATTGCAAGAAGTTTGTATCAATCTCGTTCAGTACAAACCCATGCACGCCCCTCAAAGCTGCTTTTGTCACGATCACCAAAAGGACTAAAACACATGAGACATACTAGTCTGCCATTGACGATCATAACCTCTTAAACCCTTGCAAACAATTGCTTCCATCACAGAGAGAGAGAGAGAGAGGCTCATGGCAAAACATCCAGTGAGCAATCACATGCCAGGAACAATAATATCTATGAGAATGCAGAGAAATCTCTACAACAGCAGTTCGAGGATAACACGACAATGAGTGCAGTCATGCCAGGAACAAGAGTAATCAATCTCCATCGCAAGGGTTATGATCGAGCCACACCTGTGAGCAAAGAAAACACCTCGGCGAAGGAAAGGATGAGCAGGTTTTCCAGTGAGCTTTTCCACTCGAGCCACCATCTCGGGCTCCACTTTTTGGCAGCCGAAATCCTTGATGAGCTTATTGTAATCAATCTTTCCGCCATCCTTGGCTTCCACTTCCCATGGCGTCACCACCTGTTCCTGCACCTCCGTAATCTCTACTTCGCTGCTCACGGCCGCAGCCATCTCCTCCTCTAAATCAATCAAATCTTTCGCGCCTTCAGGGCACAAACAATGAGTCCAACTCTCACAAATCCACAGCCTCTCTCAGCTCTTTCTTACTTCCCGCCAAGGCTCCGGGATATGACAAATCCAATACCTTGAGCTTCACAGTAAAAGCTCCCAGCAATGATACAAGAGGCACAGTACATGAGCCACCTCGATTTAGCTTCGCAACTCGAGAACTCTCTGTGCACGCGCTTTCTATCTTCTTGATGCACAAGGTAACTACATGCTTATTAGCGCATTAATCTTGCACTAATGGCGCAAATACATGTTGATTGCCCGCCGTGATTGATCCTTCAACCCTAAACGGAGGCATTGCGTCGCGAGCCTCCAAACCCTAGCGCAGCTTGCGGCCCCCCACGTTCTTAAACCTCAAGCCCTAAGGGCGTCGGTGGCATCCGCGGAGAGGAAGCTCAAGCTCGCTCTCTCGCTCGCTCTTCGAGCAGTTTGACTGTTGTTTGGAAATTAATAGCAAACAAAAGATAAAGTAGATGAGAGAGGAGAAGAAAGCGAGAGGCCGAGAGAGAGATAGAGAGAGCAGGAGAGAAGCTTCGGAACCCACTCTTGTGATAGGGAGAAGGGAAGAAGTTCGGCTAGAACAAGTTTGGATCATTTCTCAAAGGAAAGGACGGTGAGAAATTCTCGCTATGAGCGCTCGCTTGTACTAGAGATCAAAACAGAGTGTGAGAGTGTTAAGATAGCGACGAGCGCCACTGCTCAAGGGAGGAGGCGGGGAGAGAAGGTCTCGTGGGGGGAGTATGGAGGTGGCGGCGGCGCAGAGAGGCGGGTGGACAGGGCCTCAACAGCGGCGTGTCCTTTTTCATGCCGCAACGGCGAGCAAGACGTCGCCTTTGCCTGGCTCTTCCTCGATTCTCCCACAGCCTTTGAATGCGTCGACTAATCTGCCTGCAGCTGCAGCTGCTGCTGTTCCTTCCAGCAAAACCTCCTCTTCTTCTTCTGCACATGAGGCTTGGTTCTGGTCGGCTGCAGCTCAAAAGATTGTAAGCTTCTCTGTCTTCGATGATTCTGATTGCTGTTTCTTTCTTTCTTTTTTGTGGAGATGACTCTGTGAGAAGAGCAGCATCCTTCTGCACCTTCAGGATCAGTGTTACGTGAGAGCGTACGAAAGGTTTTCCAGCTTTGTTTCTGTCTTTTACAAAGATTGCTGGCGGGGATCTGAACTGGAGGATTCAATGGGGTTTGGGAGGACAGGGAGCAGGTCTATCAAACCTTGGAAACACTTGTTTTCTCAACTCTGTGCTGCAATGCCTCACATACACACCACCTCTGGCAGGATACTTGAAAAGCGGCCAACATCAAGCTACATGTACTACTGCCTCACATTGTAGACAGTTGCTCGTGCTTGCATATGCAACTCAGAAGATCTTGCAGTGTTGAATTGCAAGTACTGATTGTTCCTTTCTTTCTGTCTTCTGGAGTGGATCCTTCACTATCGTGTTCAGTCCAGAGTTCCTTTTGTTGTGAGTGCACATCTCAAGAAATCTCTCTGCAAGCAGGAAGATTGAAGTCAGTCATAATTGGGTTCTACAAGCAGTGTCAACTTGTGGCGTTTTGCTTGTGCATACTAGAACTTGCATTTTGTGCATTGGATGTGGTGCAAGCAGATTGTCAGGTTATTGTTAAGAAAAGCTACCAGAAAGGAGAATACCTTGATGTCATTTGCTGTCTAGTTTGTTTGACATTGGTTCATTGTGCTTGGCAAGGTCGAGCTGCAGGATTTTGTGCTTTGTGCGCACTGCAAGCACATGTCAAGCAAGCATTGTCATCATCAGGAAATGTTGTGTCTCCTTCACATCTTGTCAAGAACTTGCGATGTATCCTTTGAAGTGTTGTTGGAAAATATGGCTTCTTCCGGGAGGCCTCTTCTGTTCATTTCTCCTGTTTCTCTTTTGGTGCAAGCAGTTCTTTTCTCTGTGTCAGCTCATGTAGCTGTGTGCTTCATTTTCCACATTATCATTGTTGGTACAAAAAAAGGAGAGAACTCTGAATTGTAGACCTTGACACAAAAATCAACAGCCATCTCTAAGAGCTTCCGCAACTGCCGACAAGAGGATGCGCATGAGTACATGCGTTATCTCATTGAAGCTATGCACAATTGCTGCATACCGGTTGGAGTTGCCACAAACTCTTCTGCTGTGCGGGACAGAAGCTTGGTCTACTCAATTTTTGGAGGTCAGCTCAGGAGTCAGGTACACTGACTTAGATCTGGAGTAGTTCCATGTTGCATCTACATTAGTGCTCTATCTTTGCAATGTGATCGTTTGAGGCTCATGTGGGGCTTATGTGTTAATGTAAATGGTGTATTTTGCTCCTGCTGATTTCTGAAGTAGTCAGGCTATTGTGTCAAGTGCAGGTGAAGTGTACAGTGTGCTCACATTGCTCCAACACATATGACCCTTTCCTGGATCTCAGCCTGGAGATTGTGCGAGCAGATTCTCTGACCAAAGCTTTAGCTCGTTTTACAGCAGTGGAAAGTTTGGATGGAAATAACAAGTACTACTGCAGTCGTTGCAAGAAGAAAGTCCCTGCTCTGAAGCAGTTCACAGTGGACAAGGCACCAAATGTTTTAACCATTCAGTTCAAGCGGTTCAGTGGTACGGGAAGTTCAGGTGGTAAGCTTGACAAGAAGATTGAGTTTGGGCGAACACTGGACATGCAGCCATTTATAAGCAACCCACAGGTATCTGAATGTGTTTGTCATTTGTGTTATTGTGTGGATCTGATTTGTGGATAGAATTTTTGTGGAGTTGGTGAGTGGGAGAAGGGAAGAGTTTTGTTTAACATGAGTGGGTGAGGGAACTCCCAGGAAAAGAATGCGAAGTACACGCTGTATGCAGTGCTGGTGCATGCGGGCTGGTCAACACATTCAGGTCATTATTATTGCTATGTGCGAACTGCCTCTGGCATGTGGCATGCCCTAGATGACAGCCGGGTACGTATCTCTTTCTTTCTTGAAGTGTTGCTGATTGCCTTCATGGAGTTTTTTGCTGTTTTCATCCTGCATTTTTCTTCCTTTTGATGTGTTTTGTCACCTTGGTGCTGCAGGTGAAACAAGTGAGTGAGAGAGTGGTGATGGATCAAAAGGCCTACATTCTTTTTTATATTCGGGATGTGGCAACTAAAACTATGAAGAAAAATGAATCGGCTCCACTGGGCAGCTCACCATCAACCTGCAAGCGGCTTCTCTCTGATGGTGCTACAAAAAGTGAGGATGGCAAAGATGTAGCTATGGAGGAAGCAAATGACCTTGGATGCAAATCATCAATTAGAAAAGATGAAGCAACCGGTGAACAGACAACAAGAGATACAGTGAAACACACATCTGTTGCACAAGTAGTTGCCACTGTCAAGAGCTGTGCGCCAAATAGAGCTGCTGTTGACACCCAGGTAGTGGCCTAGTGTTGTCAGTTTCATGTTGCCTTATGATGTTGATGATTCTGCTCTGAGAAGCTTGTGAGAAAAGAATCCTGATGTGTTCTTTTCTGCTGATGACTTTTTTTATCTGTCTTGCTTAGATGGCTTCTACAAGTGAGAGGATTGACAGCAGGCATCTGACAAAAAATGTAGCTGGTCAGATTAATGGAGAAACTGAAGCTTGCAAAGTGTCTGTTCACAAGTTTTTAACTGAAGCTACAGTAGGACTGGGTACTGAGGTGCTGAATGATGGGAACGAGACCAGGAATTTGTTGGAGAATGACAACAATAGATTAGCAGAGAGCATCAAAGATGGAAACCAAGTGGGTGACTGCAGCACCAGTGGGAAAGTTGAAGATGCCAAACAGGATGATTGCAAAAGGAAGTGTGGCCTTCCAACACATTACAGTTATGTCATGCTTTTGCGTGTCATGCCCCGCACACGGCATTTTTTTCCAAAAGCTCTTGGCCTCCAAAGGCAGAAAAAGCAGCACTTGGGACGAGAATTCGGAGAACTGGACTCCTCATCTCTCATTTTCAGGAGGAAAAATCCAAAGAGGTTGTGGTCAGATGGAGAACAATTTGTGAGCAAGAAACCTAAATTAGTTGAGGATGGTGCTGTTTTGTCAGGCAACCTGGTGACAGGAATGGCACATCCAAGTAATCTTAATTTGCAAGTTCCCAGTAGTGTAGAGCAAAGAGAAGGGCCTGTTGTGAAAGAGGAAACCTGTTCAATGACCAGTTTTCCAAATATCTCTGAGGTTACTGGAACAAAGTGCACCGGTCAAACAGGGAATGGAGAATTACATCAAGCAAGTACTGACCTGCATAAAGGGCATGAAGGTGAAGGCGGGAACACAATGTCAACATGTATAGAAAGAGTTGCCAGGGATGCTTCTTGCAGGATGAGTCAGAACAAGGACCATTTGACCATGGATGGAAGGGGAGGAGTCACAGGCAGTTCAATTCTGCGCACAAGCAGTGTGTATGATGCCAAAGGTACTCTTTTGCTTCAAAGACTAAAGCACATTTCTGCAAGTTTATGTTTCTCTAAATAGAATGGGAGCTTTACACAAACTAGCTTGCATGATTGAACTGATTGCATAATCGGAGTCCAAGCAAGAGCTGTGTGAAGAAAATTTGGTGTAGATGACTTACTTTGTGGGTGGCTTCTGTGGTGTTTGTAGTTCCTCAATGGGATGACACTGGAGCAAATGGACATTTGATCAGTAGAAAAGTTGATTCTCTGGTTAGGAGAGACAAAATTGTCACCCCCCAAATAGATCCCTGGTATGCTCCTCTCTCAATATGGAACCTTTGTGGTTTGCTTGTAAGGTGCAAGGCCAGACCAGCTATGGGGTGCTGTTATTGTAATGCAACTATAAGGCATAATGCTATAGTTGTCTGGTTGGCAGGGATGAGGAGTATGACCGAGGCAAAGTGAAGAAAGTACGAAACAAACCACTTGTTGACCAGCTGCTGAGTTCAGGTTTGCAGGCAGAAGGAGCCAATCCTTTCCAGGCATTTTGCTCCGCCAAACAACATACTTCTGCACTGACACGATTGAACTAGCCATGATGATTTTTTGGATGTCTTCAAGTTTTCTAGTTGCTCCATTCAGAAGGTGGAGTCAACTGGTGGCTGAACTGGAAACAATCCAGATAATTCACTGGTTGCATCATGTCTTCCAGCTGTTATCTCTAGTTACCATATTTGGATTGTTGCAAACAAGTGGAGCTCTAATAGTCACAATATTTTCAGCAAGGCTTTGGTCTTTCTTGGGCTGAAAAGGTGGAAGGTCCATGGAATTAGTTGTCTGTCTTTCTGACATTAAGAGGTATTTGGAACCAGAAATAGGGATTCTGTTGCAACCAGCTTGAAGGAGCACTGGAGTCTCAGTTCTTGCCAGAAGGTACTTACTTTGTAGTTAACACATTGTGGAGTGGTTCTACATAACAATTTTGAAAGTTTCAGAGTAGCCTAAGTCTCTGGTTGTAGGTAGCCAGATCTTGACAGGCAAGCTCTCTTGGGAGCTGTGTTGCAAAATATTTTAATTTATATATTTGAGCATGAAGTTGGCTACTACTTGCCAGGGTGTTGATGGGTATCTGAGTGTTATTGGCAACTGTGTAATTCAGTTTGTGGCAATCAAGATGTTTGTTGCAAGCCGAATCTTGCTTGACACAGAATGGAGAGAGCTGTTGCAGACAATTTGATTGTTAGATTGAGGCCATTGTATGCTCTAAACCCGGAATCCTAAAGCCCTACAAGTGCTTCATACCTTTACATTTTAAACCTTAAATGCATGAAGAATGACTCCAAATTCACTTCAAGATTGCCCCTTCTTTGTTACAAATTACAGGTTAATTGGAAGATAAGATGCAGATAAAATGTGAACAATTTTAGTTGCAAGTCTGTACCTGGCTGTAGAAGACTTGTAACAATGAGCAAGTAGAGAGATGTGCACTCACAGGCATCTGTTGGTGCATTGTTCGATCTATTAAATTTCATGGTGGGAAGATCATCTTCAAAGAGTGCCTTCTGTGGAAATACTCTCTTAAACCTCCTGCACAAATAATTGAAATGTCATTTCCAGTACTCAGGTGTAAGCTGCAAACAAGGGCCCTGCTGGCTTCCTAACAAACCTGGGATGCTTGTCAACAAGCCTGGAGGAGCTTCCTGCCCTTGGAGAGACTTTACGCTCTTGCTTACAATTGTGCACAACAGCAAAACCTGTGCATAACCAGTAGGATTATAAAAACTCTTGGTTACAAGAGCTTTGGCTTGGGAAAACAAATATTCCTTCATTCTATGTCTGTAGATCAGTCTCCACAATTGCACAACGGCAATCATTTTCCCCCCTCCATGAATCTTCATCATCTTGAATCAACAGTGCTTGAATCTTGCCCATCGAGTCTCTGCAATCACCAAAATAAACTTCTTGACCAGTAGATTTCTGTTTGTGCATAATCTACAAATGAAACACTGTTAAATACCTGTCCAGTGAGTTGCAATCCTGATCCCCTGCTTCTTCAGGGAAGCATAGCTCTGGTTCGGCGGCTGATGAAGCGTGATCAAGAAAGGGTATGTAGAAAAACCTCTTTTCTCCGAAATCAACGTCAATGGTTAGGCGGACGCTGGAATCATTGTCCACTTCGAAACCACCTTTTACAACCTTGCCTCGATCTGCAGGCGGTTCCGGCTCCTCGGAAGTTGCAATCTCCCGTGGCATGTGAAACCGACCACCGGGAGCTGCAATCTCGAGTTTCACTCGGCAACTCTTATCGCGTCCTGTTTTCTTGCAGAGCCCCTTCAATCTGGAGACTAGTGGGTGCTCAGGAACTGGATTCGTAGGTTGCGATTGCTGTTGAACATTATTATTTTGCAGGGCATCATGGACAGGATTCATCTTTTGGAGCTCTTGTCGCATTTCTTCAATCAATAGATACATCTGCCTGTCTTTCTCAGTGCTTTCCTGGTATGCATTCGCCAGCTCCTCTATTCGTCCTGACAGATTGTCGATCCTTGAGGTTACCACACCTTCGGTGGCGTAGATTTTCGCCAGGAGTGCCGCTGGTGCTCCCTCTAGGAGACAGTCTTTGATACGGGAGGATATACTGGAGTTTTTCTTGGACAATTTGAGCTTAGTCGCTACTGCATAATACTTCACATCAACACACGTCTCTAGGAGAGTCTCTACCTCCTTCAAGATAAGTTCCACTTGTCGAAGCTACGTATGAACAGCGGATTCAGAAACTGGGGTGATCACTGACACGTGCACCAATGAATGAGACCTACTATCACAATGAGATTTACCAGAATCAAACAATCCAAAACAACTACCAGAAATCGTCGCAGATATAGAGAAGCTTGTAAGGAAGCTGGATCCAATCTTCTCGAGGAAAAGAGTCTGAAATGGTTATCAGATTCACCAGAATGCAACGATCCAAAAAGAAAAAACAATTATCAGAAGCCATCGCACATACAATAACAGCTTGTTCGGAAGTTGGACACGCATATTGATCTCAGGGAAAAGGATCCAATATCAGTATAAGATTCACCAAAGTCAAAACAATCAGAACTACCTGCACTTATCAAATGATCACGAATTCAATTGCCGTTGAAACTTTACCTTGTTCTGGACTCAAAGTTGACGACGGGCTTGAATACATTGCTCTTGCCTCAATATTAGAAGCATTTTGAGCAAGATTGATTGCTGCTGACACCAGAGGTTTCAGACTGAGGAGGAGCGCCTCAAGAATCAAGTAGTCTTTGCCAAAATGCACGATCCGTTTCACGATGTCCAGTGCTTTGTCAAGACACTTTGTTACCGCCCATCCTAAGGCACCTGCAGCAAACCCCGGATCCGCCATCGCCGCCAAGTTTTCAACCACAACAGCCACAGTCTCTAATTGATCTCAATGTCTGCTTGCAGAGTGGCAAGCTTTTTCACCTCACACTCCATGCACAGCACCAAGCACCAAGAAATTTTAGAACAAGCCCCGCAAAACAGCGGCATCAACGAGATCTGTCGAGGCCCACAACAAATTGCATCAGCAGTATGCAGATGAATCCACTAGTGCCTGAAAAGCTTCCATGGGATGCACCACGAACAGCAGGCACTTTGGTCCCTTGTTCATCACGAAATAAAGTTATACTTAAAAATTACACAGTCTCTGGCCTGTAAAACAACAGTTGCACTGTCTTTCTGATGATCTATGAGTAATCTAACTGTATTGAAACGCCCCCGTGAAACCCGCCAACTCATCCTATCCTCCTTGCGGAATCATCAGAAGGGCCACGACAACACATCAAATGCTCCAGGCGTTAATAAGTACCCCCAGTTTATAATGGAGGGAGGTGAGCAGGAGTTATTACTTTGTGCCCTTGTAAAGGGGATGAGAAACTATAATACCTGTAGTACCTTTTCAGGTTCGACAAAAATTATATTATTTAAAAAAATGCTGAATTTTTTTTAAATCCCTTCGTGCTGAAAATTTTTTAAATTATTATTTGCTGAAGCCGAAACTTGTTAATAGACGCTTTTTATGGGCCTGATAGTGTCCTGCTGAGAACTGTGCTGTTCTACCATAGGGTTTTTTTTTTTTTCACTTTGTGTATACAATAAATTTTTAAAATAAACCCTGCTCTTTAGTGTCTGATGTTAAGCCAGTGGTTAGTGCAAAATTCCCTGCAGGGGAGGTTCTGGAATCAAAACTGGTGTCGAATTTCTTTTAATTTAAAAAATCTTTTATCAATAATTCAACAAAAAAAAAGTGCCAAAATCAATTTTTCAAATTAAAATAATTATGCGACAGCAAGATGCTGAACCTGAAAATGTACTGATATTGTTTTGCAAACGGAAAGCCAGTTGCTAAGTGCTTTATGGTATGTAAAACCTCCATGAGATTGGGGTATCATGTGAAAAGAGTGAAAATAATATTGGGGGAATCAAAACTCATTCCAAAAGTGGAGGGAAAATCCTACTTGAACAAACAACAAGCCACAAATGCTCAAAGTTGGCCCCAAGTTTTTTCAGCCTTAAGAGCATCTCCAGCGGTCCTCAGTATGTGATCTTGCATATGCAACATGCCGGTTTGGGTCAAGAAAATGGTTTTGGCTCAGCACAATTGCACAGGTTGCCGTGCCTGCTAACATGTACAGCCGAGATGTGCACCCATAGAAAAGAGTGTAATAAATATGGTCTAATTGCTACTCAGTGTTTCTGATAGGTCCATCATAATGATTGGTCCAGGTAGTTTGCTATTAGTAGTCCCCCACCTATTTGCTGTCCCAGTTTCAGTTTTATGGGTGGGGTTGAGAAAGAGTACATAACTAAACTTGAATGTGAAAAATATTTTGGCAGGGTAACATACTGAGCACAGCTAGAGGTAATCTGAGAGCGTCTCCACTCCACACCAGCAAACAATTCCTTTATTGGGCCCTGCCCCCACAGGGACAGGGACTATCACATTGGATCCAACTTTTGAAAGTTTTACCTTATTAGAACCAGCTTCATATTAAGTGACTGGATTTTTAATGAAATTGTTTAGACTGTTTAGATTGGAACGGATTCTTTTGGTTTTCAGAGTGTGGACACAGTAGGTACATGTACAACATCTTATCTATTAACAGGGCCAGCGTGTTTGTGATGTCTTGTTTTAAATAGAATACCATTCAATTATCACTGTTCCCACCCACAAACTTCATAAAAGTCCCTTTAAACACCCAAAGACCATTTGTGTCTTTATATCTGGATGAGTAATGGTTACTGTTCAAATCCATAGTCGAAAAAAGCTCTTCAAGGGGTTAAAATGACTGGAAAATGAGAAAACGCTAAAAAAAATTATTTATAAACACACCACAATTTTCGAAAATGTACAAAGGAAGAAAGGAAAAAAAAAGGGAGGAAAATTTAAAGGATGTCAGTAAGCCTCGGCAAGGTAGGGTAAAAGGTTAACGGATAATACATTGTCTCTTATCTTTACCTTACCATTACCCTTACCCAATTCGCCCACGCCTACCTTTACCTTTCCCTACCCCTTCAACCAGGTAATTACCTGGTAAAATGTTTGAATTGTATTTCGTGGGATATTTTACTCAAAGATCAAGGTTGGCCTCAAAGACTAGGTCAGCGAATTGGTTGTGGAGCATCTGAACAACACCGTCCTCAAGGATCTTCTCGTACTAGTCCTCTTGCTCCTCCTCAAGCCCCTAGACGACCGACTCCACGTTGTTGGCGTCGTCCTATCCGAGGGCAGCCGTCTCCTGCACTCGATTCGCCGGCACTTTGAGGATACCAGCATTCATCCACAAACGCAGGCACATTGTCATGATGAACACCGACAACGACAACGACCGTCGGGTGTATGTGAATTCGCGACCGGTAGCACTATTGACCCGCTCTGATGGTGTTGACGTCGTTAGTGTTCCGTGGTAATCCATGGCCATCTAGTAGTGGCCCGGCAGTGATTCCTTCTGGGCTGACCACCACGACAAGATGTCAGTGAACCCCGATGACCGGACAACGCCGATTGACAAATATTGGTCGACCTCGTCGCCGTTGCCATCAACGTTGTGCTGCGATTGAAACATCGCAGCGAAAAGCGAGTTACCGGCCGCTTCTTGTTCAATGCTCTAGCGAGAGCTCACCTCGGCCGAATAGCGACGCTACAACGAATTATAGATGAGATCGACAACAAGCTTCAACTCCGCCGAGTCGGTCGGCTTGGGGATCTGCAAGTTCAGGTACGCTGCAATGATCTCCAGATCCTGCACCAGCTTGCTCTTGTACTTCTCGAATTTCACCTTCATTCCAACCGCCGTCAGTTTGCCATCGATCTCCTGCAGCAACTGCTACTCGCTGTCGTCGTAGTGCTTCAGGAGCAAAAAGACGAACATCGCCACCAGGTCGAACGTCACCTTGTGATCAGTTACGAGGCTTTTCATGACCTAGAGCAACGCGCGAAAGAACGTCGACACACCGTCAATGGCATGCCATTCCAGGTCAAGGAGAACGCCATGGCCAATGTTGGCCGCATACTGGTCCATGATGCTATCCAAAACAACGCGCTTGCCAGAAGCGTTGGCGCACATCTCGTGAGTCGAGTTCCAACGCATGGGCAAGCCCTGGTGTGTCAGCTCCTTGCTAGCAACCCCAGCTGGCGCGCCTTCGACGCGATACTGCTACCACATGACTTTGCTGCGATGGATTCTTCTCAGTGCATCCCGCAGCTACTTAGTGGGTTCCTTAATGAACGTCAACACCTTGAGCACAACGAGCTGGATGGAGTGGTTGGCGCACCGGACGTGGTTGACCTTGCGCATCTATTCATAGCCGATGAGGGTATTGATTAGCTGGAAGAACCGCACGACAACAACCGTCACGTCTAACCCATTGTCGATGATAACGAAGAATAAGCGCATCACGACATCCCAGCCCAAGCGCTTTAGGTACTCGAACAGGGCAGCCCCGACTTGCTTGCTGACGCCAGTCCCGCACTTGATGTCAACCATCATCAGGAAAATGCTCTAGTTGGTCAGAGAAGGGACGTCAACCCAGTGCGTGGTGACAACGTAGAAGCCTTTTAGGTTGCGGTTTGACTAGCCGTCCAACGTCAGGGAAATGGCGATGTCCAGGCTACACAGAAATGCTGCCAGCAATGGCTCCAAAATGCGGTACAGCTTAGCGATCCGCCATAGGATCATTCGAATCAACGGCGGCTCGTATCCGTTCATCAACAAGACAACGAATTTCTTGAAACAAACGCCGCCAGCCGCGTGTAGGGTGACACCACCTTCGACAACGTAGTCTACAACGGCATTCTCGTACTTGCGCAGAATGAGCTCCAAAAACACGGGCTTGCTACTGAGCGTCAACTGGAACATGACCTTGCCGGACGGGGCGGACGACGCGGTGTCACTACCGGTGATGCCGTGCGCACTCTTCATGTGGGCTTTCCAACCTGACACATTGGTCGATCCGGAGTACCATTTGCGACACACTCTGGACTGACGCTTTTCGCAATGCTTGGCAGAATTGCCATCCTACCAATCCTTGACATACTCCCATGGAAACTAGTGTTTTTGGCGCTTCCACTTTGACTTGGTGACAAAATGCACGTGTCGCAACCCCACTTTGGCCAAGTGTGGGGGTGAAGCCCAACACTTGGAAAAGTTGGAGGTTGGGAGTCTTCCGGGACTCCCGAATGTTCAGAGCTCGACAGCAAGGGGCAAAACACCTCG
>Ga0116231_10001088_pt1 | contig 53984 bp, 39 predicted proteins | sample S1TSphgellanicum_2_FD_89695 | JGI IMG/M metagenome (GOLD analysis project Ga0116231, IMG submission 89695) | Host-associated microbial communities from peat moss isolated from Minnesota, USA - S1T2_Fd - Sphagnum magellanicum MG | ecosystem: Host-associated > Plants > Peat moss > Unclassified...
AAAAAAAAAAAAAAAAAAAAAAAAAAAAAAAAAAAAAAAAAAAAAAAAAAAAAAAAAAAAAAAAAAAAAAAAAAAAAGGTCCGAGCAGTTTAACTGACACAGAAAACAAAACCCATCAAAAAAAAAACAAAGGTCCGGGCAGTTTAACTGACACAGAAAACAAAACCCAATGATGAAATGCAAGTTGTTCCAATGGGACAACTATGACAAACAATATGTGAAAGCACCATGCAAAAGTTGGTATTAAATGAACAGAAATTTCACAAAAGCAAAGATCCAAAGCTTGTTAACCAAGTGTACATAATGGATATTGCATGGGTAGATTCAACCTAATAATTTTATTTTGCAATTGAAATGTAATACGTATAAAGTAGAGAATTTTAACTCAAAAACTTACAATCTACTTCAACCCTATAAATTATCATCTATTTGCTCTCAAACATCATATTTTAAAAGTAAACTAGTCTACAACACTATTCATGGAAAGGAATTCTAAACCTCCTCCAAATCAATGACTTTTCGCAATTTCTCTTACAATAGTCTCGGAAATTATCCTCACATTCAAACAATTTCAAAACCTTCGAGCTGCTGAGGACCTCTGAAAATAGAAGTAAACTTTCAAGAGATTCACAACTCTTAAGATTTAATGTTTGCAACTTAGGCATAACATCTCTCTCCACTTTAAGAAACTCTTCAAAGTTAGAACAAGAACTTAATTTGAACTCTAAAAGAACAAGAAAACCACCATAACTTGTGAAAGACCTTGGAAGGAATTCTAAATTACAACATACATGTAAATACAAACTTTTAAATTGTTGAAGTGTATTTGGCATCGAAGCTAGCAAGGTTATGAGAGTAAAAATCTTGTGTAAAGTCAATTATTGAAGATTTGTTCTTGCACATATATTGTTAGGCAATGTTACATGTTTGTAAAAATTCCCATCAATACCAAGACTTGTGAGAGTAACCAATCCAAATACATTTTCCAAGGAAACTCCTTTTGTTGTAACTTCATCATCTAAACTTCCTTCCCCAACCAAATGTGATGGTGCAACTTCCATGTAAGTATGTTCAACCCATTCCAAACTATCACGATCATACACATCCAAAACTTGAAGTAATTTTAAGTTAACTACTCCAAAAGGGAAATATTCCAAATTGGTACATTCATGTAGATTGAGAATCTTCAAATCTTGTAAATTTTTTATCAAGTTTGGTAATTCCTCCTCTAAATCATAATTGTATGACAAGTCAAGATAAACCAATCGCTTGAGATAATTGAATTCATTAGGTATATATCGAAACATTCCAGAATTAAGATCTAAAACCTTCACATTTTGAATGCCCATTCAAAAACTTGTTGGCAAATCACATATAGGATTTTGAACAAGCATCATTGTCACCAATTCATGTGCACAAAATTTTGTAAGGAGTTTCAACAAGAAATTCTCGATGAATGATAGTCTTCAAACTTTAAAAGGTTCCTTACAATCTATTGTCCACTCTTGGGAGAACGCTTCCAAATTCTAACCAACTCGATAATGAAAAAGTTCTTTTGCAAGGGGTGTGCCACTATCATTCTTGAATATGTAAAAAGCCAAGTGCCTCATCACATCGTGTACTCTAAACCATGATAAATCTATGTCATTTGACCCAATGAAGGATTGCATCTTCAAATTTTTTAACAAACCAAATGCATATGCTTTAAGATCATCTCCACAATGTCTAAGAACCAAACCTTTTCCAATCCAATACTAGAGCAAGTTTTCAAATGTAAATATATAATCTCCAAGAAATGCAATGAAGTAAAAAAAACAATCCTTTAGGCGTTGGTCATCCTCATCTAGGATATCATACCTAAGCTTCAAACAATCATACAACTTTTGTCCAACATTTCTCTCTTGTACATGTGATTCTCTTAGCTTCTTTAATAGAGGCTCCCATTCAAGCTCAATTGAAGTCTTTCCAAACATTATTCCACCTATCACCTTTAAAACTAGTGGAAGACTATCACATTCCTCAACCATACAATGCACCAATGCCTCTAATTCACATGGGAATTTCAATGACGGTCTAAATGCATGTGTGCAACACAAACTTCAACTATCCTCCTCTAAAAGACAAGTCATTTGCTATTGGTTTATGTGTGGACTTACTTTTCACAATATAAAAATTGGTGTTGGGTGGTCAACAACATGACATTTCCATCTCCCTTGGCTAAGTTAAGTTGGTCAAACATTTTGTTGTGCCAAATGTCATCCAAAACCAAACAAAAAACACTCATGTTTTTCTCAACTCATTGGACAAATGGCACTTGTAATCTTCTTGATTACTATGTAAATCTAGATCTTAACCCACCTTTTTACTTATGGTTCGATACAAAGACAATATATTTGGAGATTGCCCCATAGTGAGCCAAATAAATGTTGATCCTTGAAAATGGCATTGCACCTTTGGCATCCCATAGATTATTTGAAGAAAAAGAGTTTTCCCAACTTCACCCATGCCCCAAACTCCAACATAGAGAAGACTTGCACTTCCTTTTGAGGTCAACTTCTCTACCCTCCCCACATAGCCCTCTAAACACTTAGGTCAAATATTGAGCCCACAAATTTGGAACATCCCACCCCCCTCCCCCCCCAAACCACCCCTTTTCCCAAATGCTTGTAAGCCTCCTCTAAACATTTTTTTTTGAATCTATGTGCATTTATGTGCATACTGTGTGACAACTCTCACCTTATCACCAAACACGTATTTTATATTTTTAAACACATCATTAAACCATAATGAATTGCATCTATAGTTGAACATAACTACAATATTAAGCCAAGCAACTTTTTTCTCACTAAATATTTGATCATAGAGTCATTGATGATCTGTGACAAATGATTAGTTGTTTGGCCATAAGGTGGTAAGGCAATTGTTCCCCCATTCAATGATAAAAAGGTGTTTGGTGATAGATGTAGTTACCATATGTGACTCTCTCTTGGATGTTATCATTTTGGAAATGACACACTAATTATACTGATAAAATTCACATTGGACACAACACTCACCATTATTTTCAAGAAGCTCCTTGAAGCTCGAGTATTGCCAACCAAGGGCCAAAAACTAGTCCACACAGAACAAGACACACGAGACCCTCTTCAAGAAACCTCCAACACATATATGCACACACAACTTACAAATGCAACAACAAGATTTACATCTGCAAACAAGCTCAACATAATGTAGAGAAAAATTGCAAAAGTGATGAGTGGACAAGCATTGTTGGTGCAAAGGGAAATTGAAGGCTAAAACCATGTGAGACTACCAGATTAGATACTTGAACTAAATGACAGTTAGTAAATGAACACATAAAAGTTTAACAAAGGACACCTACAACTTAGTTCTTTTCTTGTTCCCAAGATGATGAAATACCCGTCCTACTAGTGACATTGGAACCTTCATGCTGACGACATTGGTATTAATTTATGCTTTGGGTGGGTATTTCATTTTTAAATAACCTCTAATTCCAATTATTTGAAAAATTCAAAATCAAAGAACCGCCAGGTTGGTCATTTGGCAAAAACAAATCAAAATCAAAGACCTACTAATTCTGAATATTTGAATAAAAAATCAAAATCAAAGAACCTCTAGTTCCAGTTATTTCAAAAATTTCAAAAAACCCTTAGGTTTCATGAAAGAACCAACCATTTTCTAAACAATTGTTTGATTTTTTTATAACTTGAGAAACATGGTTAAATGCATGAGCCGGGTATTTAAATTTTTGATAATCGTGAATATCATCTCTACTACCCAAACTAACACCTGGAGGATATTTGGTGTTTTTTTTAACACCAAGGTATTCTTCTCATTGTGTTAAAGTTGTCAATAAAAGAAGGGTAGCTATCTAGGCCCTTCCATGTTTTGAAGTGCCATGAACATTCGTCACTTTTCTCTTGCAAGAGAATTTTGTCACATTTGTTTTGAAAAAAGACCACCCCAATTTGCATCCATTAAATACATCCAAAAGATTACATTTTGTTTAGTCGTCTGATGTATGGGATGTGAGATGTTCACCTTAAGAATAAAACAAAACAACCATTTGAGCTACATAAGGTGTATGTGACCTAAAAACAGTGTCAAATCTTTTCTGTGGATGAAAGTAGAAAACCCTAATTCAACTCTGTGGCTGAGCTATTGGAAGCATGGTGTTTCAAAGATGTCAAAGAATTTATTTTCTTGTTTTTTTTATTTTTGGCTTGGTTTGTTGTTTTGTAGGTTATTGTGGAGAGATCTTGGTGAGCTAGTTTCAGTGATAAAACGCGATCATGGTTGTTCAATGGATACTCTTTATGAGCTGTATGAACCACGGCTCTAGTGGAGGATTGGTGCGGAGCTTTCAAGGGAGCAAAGGGAGGTGAAAAGGAGAAAGATATATAAAGTTGGCTGAAGAGAAGGAATATGGACTTTTGGCAAGGGGATGAAACTAAGTTTCTAGTTTTTATGATAATTAGGAAATGTGGGTTGATTTTTGGAATTGGATTGTAATCAGTTAGGGGCAGAAGTTGATCTGGACTTCTTCATCTCATGCATCCTAACACGATCTTCCGTTGTGCCAAGAGTGTCAGGAATAAATTAGGAGGTTTAACATTTTCATTTTTAGGGACCAACACAAGGGAAATGATGAATGAATCAAGTATTTCAAGAGTGGTTGTTGAGGCAACATCATCTCTGACAGTTTGGGGGTCTTAATGTGAGTGTGCAATGGGGTCATTTTGAGAAGAAAATACATGTTGGATAGTGAGAGCTCCAGGGATTTTGGGAACAAGGGGATGCTATGAAGTGTAGAAGATCACATTCACCTATTATGTTTTGAGTCTTTGTCCAGTTTCTGAAAGGAACCATGTGATGATGTCGAGAGTGTACTTGTGGGATTTCTGTTGTTGAAGTATGAGCTGCCACTCTCATTAAGCAACCAGTTGGCTCCTTGAGAAGAAATCAAGAGATCTGATCCCTTGAATTCCATAGAACTAAGATAATAAAGTTTGGTGTCTGTAAGGATATAGATGTAGAAATAATACTTGTAATAACCTTCTTTTTGTCTCAAGAAGATTTCAGCAATTCTTATTGAGTCTGTACACCCAACATCAGGGGTTTCCACACACACGAAGCATCTCCCCTTTCTTTTTTGGTGACATGTATCTTAAGGATAGTTCTAAGGTTTTGGTTTTATGACAACATCGGCATTACTTTGGTGGCTTCCAGTGCCTTTGTGTTTTACATTTTAGCATCTCCCACCATAGTGTTCCATGTTGTGCATCTTAAGGATGGCTCAAGCCTTGGAGGTGATTAGGGCCAAGGGATATATGTATTGAACATGTTACTAATCTCTACAACTTGGAGAAACTTTTATGAACTCTACAACTATGATCCATCAATTATTTGGAACCATGACAAATCAGGGGCTCAAGTTGCACAATTTGTGATAACTTAGCTCAAGCAAAACAGTTAAATTCAAGGCTATGTTTCCTTCCACTGTACACAGATCATCCCACAATGATGCAGTAATGCTACCATGGGTCATGTATGCAATCATTGACTGCATACTGCCAATTTAGCTATTGCACATCATCAATCTTTAAAACAATCTGCCAGTCCAGAGGAAAATCTCCATACTAAATCCTGATACTTGAGGCTCTATAAGCACGGAATTTGACTTTGAAGTAACAGACAAGAAACTCCCTCCTACAAGAATATGTGTAAACTGTGACATGTTTGGGTTGGCCTCATGGCCACATCCTCAGATGTCAAACCCCTAGTTGGGAGGACTGTTACCTCACAAATTATGCAAACCTTGTGGACTTCACCGTCCCAGGCACTGGGACAAGTACCATAGTCTAGCCCATTCAGGGAAGACCAAGTTATTTTCCATATAAGGGCATCCCTGCCTAAGAAACAAAACTGGGTCCCAAAATAATCAAGTCCTAACCAGAACCAAATTCACAGCTTCTTAGTTCCAAGCCTAACAATCAAAGTAAGGTTAGGGTTGGCATTTACACTCGACAGTGAGTAACACAGCGTGAATAATTTGGCATGACACAGGGATTTTTAAAAACCAGGCTCATGCTAATATGGGACACTTGGCGTCAAGAAAGTCACGAAGCATGCGGGCAGGCTGTTTTCCACCCATGACTTCAGCTAGTCGTTCAGCTGGCAGCAATGCAACTTCCGCAATACTCTTGCACTCATCCATAAGTGAGCGATAATTGGCATCTGTCACCCCTGGCAGCCGTCGCAGCAACTCTATAGCACTTGTGTTGTAGTTCTCCGCTCTGCAAATCCATGGATTGTTAACCATTTTTGCCAATATAAAAGGAGCAGAAATAACAACACTTAGCCTTCGAACACATGAAAAATAAATACAAAACTCCGAGAGCCCTAAATCCTGAACCTCAAATTCCAGTTCCCTGAAGGTTGCAAGGCCTTTTGAAGTCCTCAATGAATGCTGCAAAACCTATTATTGTATCAGATGGGGAAACTCACACCTGAGGTCTCCTTCAATAAGACCATCTTCAGTGGGTACCCCAACACGCATTGCTCTGTCAAGGTCTGGTTCATCCTGGTTGGCCTTCAAAGTCACAAAGATGTCGGCAGTTGCATGCAAACTGCGGGACCACACAATGCGAAGACGTGGAAAATGGAGTACTAGAAGTGATAATTTAGAGACAATGTTGCTTGGTGCTATCTCATCCCCAACATCATTTGCTGACTGTTAAGACCAAAACTCAAGAAGTTAGCTTCACCATTGGGAATGACTGCACCATCTTTACTTTATCCACATAAATATTAATGAGCCTGAAATAAGCAAGTTGATGGATTCCTCCTCTTTAGCATGGAAGATTTGGAACCGTAAGGACTCTGGATAGTATCTATCTCCTCCAAAAGACACCTTACATTCTGGCCTAAATAGGGCACCTGAGACAAGAAATGGAATATGCCTGAGAGGGTTGTTTCAAGATGGCAGACCTGAAAAGAGAAGCTTTTGTCCTGGGAGAATTCAATGAGCAGGACAGGAAGGCGGTAGTAACGAGACATGGTTTCTGCTTGATGGTATAGCCGTCCTGATGAGAAACTGGAGAAGAGATCAGCAATGCTCTTTCGCTCAACACAGATGTCTGGAGAGAGAATGTAATCTCCCACTTCCAAAGTCACAGGCAAGATTTTGATGCCCTGTTGGTGGAGCACGCATGGAAGACTGCTTCCAAACTCCCGCATGTCTACAACCACCTGCAATGATAAATTTACCAAATCATTATATCAGAGGGTTTCCACATTATAACTTGTCGAACATCAACCCAGAAGTTCCATTCAGGATGGAATTCTCTAATTGAGCAATCAATTATGGTTATGGCTTTCCATTAAGAAACCAATTACCTGCATTTGCTTCTCAACTTGCTTCCGACCTCCAGCTTTTCTAGTGACAGCATTTAGATTAACACCTGTGGCTGATTGCTTTGGTGGGGTGGCATCCAGCATCCTCCCATCCTGCATTAGGGTGGAAATAGTGTAAACCACCAGGAAGGTATCACATGTTTTATGAGATAATGTTGCCTCTACATCAAATCAAATCAAATAGGTGTTATCTGAGAGACAATGGTCACACAGCAAGCCAATTTTCTATGAGGGGCCTTCAATACCTGATCAACAGGAATCATCATAGATGCCTTCTGACGTATAAGATTCTCAAAAGCGCTATTTTCTCTCCGAATGCTGGCCTCAAACTTACGCCCTTCTGTAGAGTCCTCATAAAACAGGAAATAGACTTTGAGACGGCAACCTGGATTCTCTGACTTATACACCTCCATTTCTCTCACGAAACTCATGTCAGGATCATAGACAACCACATATACTGGCCTTACAACCTCCAGAATGCGTTGCTCACTTTCTAGAGCATAAAAATGCACTGGGGGTATGGGCTTATTCTTCCTCTGCTCTTCCTCCAAGCCCCTATCCCCATTGGCATTCATCAAACCATCCATATCTGGGACTTGAAGATTCGGATTGTTGATCCCAACATTCAAATTGTCCTGATTTTCAATCACTGATTCAGTTACCTCAATGTTACACTTTCCAGATGATGTGAGCGTATCTTCCTTGGCACATGAAATCCCTCGGCCACGAACCGCTCCCCTCCCTGGCTAGCACAAGTCACATTCTGTCAGTTGATTAAGTAGAGAGAAGCTTGACTGTCAACACTATTTAGATGATAGTGAAGAGGCTGATCACAGCTGCACAGATGAAAACAGGAATATAATAGTGAATCATCCAGCTTGTTCAATCTCCAAATGGCATAACTTCCCTAACTGGATAAAGGACCTTTCTACATGCCGCACACAGAGGTTTTACTTTGGTTTCCAACAACACAAACAAATACAACTTCTCAGTTTCTGAAAATGGAAGGGCATTTCAACAATCTACCCTTTTTTGGGCCTGCTTGAGTAGTAGCATCTCTGGATTTTGACCTCCCTCTCCCTCTCCCTCTTCCTCGTGCTCTCACCCCTCTAGTATGTGAAATATCCTCCCCAACATTAATCACCTCCCTATCAAGGGAGGCTACCTCTGCAGCAGCAGCCATTATAGCATCTTGCTCCTGTCTCTGCTCACTTTGTACCCAAGACTGATTCCCCTCACCCTCCCAGGGTCTTGAACCTCCCCTTCCAGTCACAGACACCCCTCTATAACCAGCTGGCTTCCTTTTGTTGCGGGTTCGCATGCCATGAAGCTCTGCTTTACTCAACAGGTACTTTGTCCATTCATCTTGCATCAACTGCAGGTGGCAACACAATATCTCATACAGGTAACAGTAATATCCCAGGCCAAATTGTTCCACTGCAGTTTCTTCACAAGTTTCTTTTGTATTCAAGGACTAGGTTCCTAATACATTTTAAGGAATTATCAACTCCTTGGATTAGCACTGCAGAACTCAAAAGGAACACATAAACAATAGCAGATCATAAACCCACAGTTCAACAGCACATCATGGGAGCATTCAGAATGAATTTCTTTGGAACCAATGTTCATTTAAATAATTAGCAGTAGCATAGACCAGCACTACAGAACTTAAAAGAACACAGAAACAAGAATTGAAATCAGAACCTCTGCTGCTGATTCCATGACAAATTTGTCAAGACAAAAGGAAAATAATGTGCTTAGGAAGACAGCAACCAAACAGGATGGACCAGTAAACAAACAAATGTGAAGAGTGTTACTTTCTGAGGCCCACGGGCAAGCACATCCTGTAATTGAAGGCACATGCGATCATCTTTGCAAGCCACTAAAACTGCAGCTCCACCTTCTCCCCAAGCATTCTGAGAGCCCTCTGGTTTTAAGCCTTGCCGCTCCTCCTCAATCTCTTCCAACACTTCCTGCCACCATGACCAAAATACTTTGATCACAAAACCATTCATTTCAGATACCTCTATCCCCTCACACCAGACTCAGATTTCTTAAGAAGATATCTCTCATAAGAATCAAGAAATTTCCATTCTAACAATGAAGAAAAAGTAAAGCAAGGTTAACACTTATTCTTTACGAAGCAACCCTCTAGTCCTCTTTAAGAGAATCTTCAGAGGGTAGCATTTATTTTTCAGAAGGACAATAAGACTGACCTCATGGGTTTCTTAAGAAGAATATGGATTTCAAAGAGCCCTATCTCTGTCATCCACTATTCAACAAGATTATGGGAACCATGAAATGTGATATTCTGGAAGTCATTTGATTAGACAGAAAACTGCCTGGCATTGAGGGTTGTATATCCCACGAGTAGACATGATCCCACCACAACTCTTCAGAAGCAATTTGCTTGCCAAAGAGTTGTCTGGGGTTTGGAGTTTGCTTGCTTTCAGTGCCAAACTAAAAGTGTACAGGCATCTGAAAGTGAGGAACTGAGTGATCCATTCAGATACTAGTTTAGGCAACTCTTACATAGACATGCAAGAATAACATGGGCATCAACCCCCCCACCCCAAAACACACATTCCCCCTTCAGAGGAAAAGCAAGATGCGAAGACATTCCCCGTTCAGCTGCCCCAAATCATGAAGCAAGAGTAACAGTGACAAGAGACATTTGGTCATTGACAACAAGAATCCTCTTCTGTCCTAGGAACACAATTCTCTCTCAACCGGCAGTTGTCATCTGCAGAAAGGAGAGCATAAGAAGAATTGAGGAATCTACCCGTAACACCTTCCACTTTGGCATTTCCTCTACAACCACTTCAAGCTCAACTCCTCCATCAGTTTCATGGATTTTCTCTGTTGCTCCATTTGGATTTAAACCTCCCTTATTATCAGTTGCACCAAGACCTGAAATCTCATCAACTCTCATCCTTTTACTTCCAGCTGTAGCTGCATACTCTGAAAGCTCCGAAACAGCATCCTTGCTACCTGAATAACCTGAAGGGTGGAGACTGTTAGGGTTACTATTCAAAGCTTGTTCCTGGTTCATCCCCCTACCACTGGATTTCCACTTTGGGTTTCCTCGGCCCCTTCCTGATTGAGTGATTTTTCCTTGTCCAATTCGTGTGCCATCCATTCTGATCAATTGATAAACTCGTCTCTTTGTGAGCTCAAAGATTTTATGCGTGGGGTTTGCAAAAATCCATACTGACCTCACACCCTCAGAAGCTCTCAGAGTGTCCAAGTATTTCAGGAACGTGACGGCATCGTACCTGAGAAGATACTCGGACAGCTTCCTTAGGGTTTTAAGATCCCCGACCAATTGTTTTGTTTTCCAACCCACCGTGTGCCACATGGGATCTAGCTGCCGTCTGACAATCTCATCAAAGGATTTGAAGAGGCCGTTGTCGACAGTGAGATCCTCAACGTCAACTTTGTTGGTCTTCCGGAGCTCCTTGAGGCACGCATCCATGACCTCGATGATGGCATTTTGGATACCCGCCATGGCAGAAGTCAAGGGCATTCGAATGTCGACCACTTCAGGAGGTGCCTCCTCAAGAGCATGGCTAACAGACAGATGAAACCGCGGCCACAAGTACAACCGCTTCACAAACAGTGACTTCATAACCCTCTCAGTCTTCGAGAAGCCAGAGACCATGGCCTGGGGTTTATCAGAGAAAGCCCGGACAAACCCTACCTTGTTGGCATGCCTAAAAAGCCTCACGATGAAAGCTTCCGCACAAGACTCCGACAGACGATGCGCGTTGTTAACCACAACACCTGCCACCTTACTAAGCGGCACACGCTCATTCAACATATCCACAATGAGAATCCGAGAGGTGATGAAAAATACACCACCCTTGGCATAGCATTGCATGCGTTCCAAGCTCGTATACTCGTTATTAATCTCCAAAGGCAGAGCAGCCGTGGCATCTTGCTCCTGAAGCTCTTCCCGCAACGCCTGTCGCTGCTCGTCGGAAGTCGACAGCAGCAACACGAGTTCACCGGATTTCTCTTGCACATGCAGTCGCAGCAACGAGGCCAAAACCTTTGTCAACCCTAAACCCGCGGCGAGAACCGTGACACCATCTGCCTCCACGAGCTCACTAACCATCTGCTCGTGGAATCCCAACATGGCCAAAATCCGATCTCTCTCTCTCTCTCTCTCTCTCTCCTCCACTTCCCTCCAGTCCCCCTTACATGAGACTGAATTCAAAAGAAGCGCGATCTTCCAATCCCACACAAATCCACAGAAGAACGGAGACGGGCCTGGCCGCCAAGCTCGCGGGCCGACGACGTCGGCTGCTGAGCGGCAGCTGTGAAGCGCAAGGTCGATCTTACCGCTCCCCCGCTCAGCCACTTACCTATTGTCGACTTTTCACTTAGTTTTTTACCCTCCACTCAGTAAATTTTCGCTTAACAAAAAACTGGGTTTTCTTGCACTTGCCTCTTGTTTTTCAGTAGTAAATTTTTACACTCTTTGATTGTAGAGTACTCAAAAACTGGCTGTGGAGAATGGAATTAGGTTAATATTATTATTATTATTATTATTTTAAAATATATATGTGCCAATGAAATTAGGTAATGCCTTTGTAGTTCCAATGATGGTGGTAAATCAAAACTGATGAATATATAATAATATTCAGACTTGATGTGAAGTCAGTGTTAAATGAAATTCTAGGTGACACCCAATCTTTAATTAGGTGATAGTTTAATATTAAGTGAATGTTAACTTAACATAAAATCTTCAGATTAAGTAGGTTTAAGTCCTACATGACTAGCATGGTGTTAGTGGATTCAACAAACTATTGAAGTCCTTAACACCAAGTTTGATTGCACCTTAAAGGGGGTATAATTATAAGATAATAAGCTTCATCTTACCAAAATAGTTTTTGATCTGAAATTTGCTCTAAATGGAATGGAAAACCATCTATGTTTTTTTTAAAGCCTATTTTTATCAATAGCATTGTCTAGTTGTGGATGATGAAAGTGATGAACATATTCGAGCTCCATAGTTATTTCTGAAAGTTAATAGAAAAAGAAAATAGTTATGAAACAATTAGGCTTGAAAATGAAATAGTTATTTTTGAATTGTCTTTGGAACGGTCCAGGGATGACCATATGACCAGAATGGTCTTATGAAAACAATACTACGAAACTTTTTGCAAAGAACCCCATACAAACCATTTCCTATGTGTGCAAATTTGAACTAGATGTTCTTCCGTGCTTCCCCCCCCTCCCCCACCACCCGGAACCCTAAACCCTAATCCCTGAAGTTTGTCTTTGGCAGGGTTTGTAGCAAATTGCACGAAGGAAAAACAGAAAGACAGTGAAAGCAGCAGCGCACAGAGATAGACACGGAGAGAGAGAAAGCCCGTTTCAGGAGAGCAAGTGTATGTGAGAGAAGATGGAGGATGACGGTAGCGCAGATGGTGTGCTTGGTAGCCGCGAGCAGTTCCGTCGTTACCGGAAGAGGAGGTCGTCGCTTCCTGCTAGAGGAGATGGAGGTGGAGTGGAAAGCCAATCTCCACTCGACTTTATGTCTCCGCCGTCAGTTCCTAAAGAGGCATCGCACGAGAGGTATGATAGTGCAATAGAATATGAGACTCCGGTAGTATCGCAAGGGAAAGGAGCTGCAAGAGAGAAATGGAGTGCGTTAAAGTTTGACAATGCAGTAGCAGGCTGGGGTAATGATAGGCGGGGTAGAGACGAGTTGGAGACGAAATCTGCTTCATTGCAAACCTCCAAAGCGCTTGTAACTGTCAAGCCTGAGCCTGGGATTGTGGAGGACGTATCTCGTAGGGCAGAAGAAACATATGCGCGTTTCGCATTGCCGTTGTATGCGGCTTTGCGAGAAGAGCTGATGTTCCCAGAGCTCATGTGTCAGTTTGAAGTTACCTGCCATGAGCTAGCAGAATCAGTGCGGGATGAAGCCACGGAGCGTCATCGCCTGACGGAGGAAAGGTTGATGAGGCAAACGGCTCAGATGTTGCAAGGAGAAGCAGGAACATGGTCTCTCCTGTGGCACCTTTACGGCAAAGAAACAGAAGAGACGTACTATGATGAGGCGATGGTCTTTCCGCCAACTTCACAGCAAGAAGCTGCTCTTTTTATACTTGCTAATCCATTAGCACAGCAATGCTTGCGCATTGTGCAGTGGCTGGAAGGCTTAGCTTCCAAGGAGCTTGACTATCAGAAAAAGCGCAAGGGATGGTATGCAGGATCTTATGTACAGAAGCTTGGTGTATGGCACCAAACACAGCAAGCAATCCGGAAAAGGACAGGGCGGGCAACTCTTGTAAAACACCTCGATCCTGATGCCCCATCACGGGAGCGGGCACATCTGCATCCTGAGGACCAGGAACTTCAAGAGGATCTGTTAGAAGATGTATGGAAATTATTGAGGGCTGGAAGATTAGCAGAAGCAAGGGAGCTTTGTAGAAGGGCAGGCCAGACATGGAGAGCTCCTAGTATTGGAGGTTGTGGAGAGCTTGGTCCATCTCCATCTTTTGATATTTTTCGAAATGCAAAGAAGGACAGGGTACGACAAGCAATGGAGCTTGAGAGGGGTTTTGCCAACCAGCGCCGCTTATGGAAGTGGGCTTCATTTCGTGCCTCTGAGGAGATTGGAGAGAATGCACCAGAGGCAAGGCACGAAGCTGCAGTCTATGCTGCACAATGTGGGAATGTGAGGCGAATGCTTCCTGTTTGCTTTGATTGGGAGTCTGCATGCTGGGCCATGACACGATCATGGCTTGATACTCTAGTAGACTCAGAGCTTTTCGCCCAGCATACACTGAAACCTCGCAATCAGACTGCAAAAGGAAATGGTCAGGGTGTGAGTGAGAAAGGAGGAGACTCGAGCATGGGAGCTGTAGAAGGACCCCATAGTTGGCCTCAACCAGTACTTGAGCAGCAGCCTCAAGACTTGGTTGCATTGTTTCAAAATCTTCATTCTGGAGATTTGGTGCATGAGAGTGTACACCGCAGCTGCAAAGAGCAACAAAGGCTTCTTCAGATGGACCTCATGATTGGTGACTTCTCCCACCTTCTCGACTTACTTAAGCAATGGACTGTTCCTCATGATAGTACTGCAGGGCCTCATGGCCACCCTCAAATGGTTCGATTTGGAGCACATTTGGTAATAGTTCTACGTAACATTCTAATAGAGACAGCTGACAAAATCATCATGGAGAAATTACAGCTCGTGGGGGACCTTATACTTAATGCCTATCTCATTTTTCTCTTTACTGAGCATCAGGAAGAATACTTGGGTCTGTATGCATCACAACTGGCTCCTCACCTGTGTGTCGAGCTGTATGCAAACTTCATGGATCTTCGACAGAATGACAATCTGGCTGTCAAGTACAAGATCTTTTGCTCTGCCATCGAGTTCCTTCCTTTCTTCTCTGATAACACCCACACAGGGTGTGTATCTGACATTCTTGACAGGTATGTAATGCATTATGTCTGTTAGGAACTGCAACATATACATGAATCATGAGACTGAGGTTCATTCAGCTTATGCTGTGCAGAAGGTGTGGAGAAATAATGACATTCCTATGGGGTTGGTTGTGATGGAAAGCAGGGTCTTGATCAAGTCTCGGGAAGTAAAGGCAGGCTTCCAACAACCAGTGAAGGAAGAAAGGGACCAGGAAGTCACAAGGGAGCCACACCAGCTTTTTCAAAGCTCTTTAAAAGCTCAAGCTGTGCAATGGTTGTGTTTCAGCCCTCCTCCCTCTGTGGCAGATGGGGAGCTTTTGCAGGCAGAGCTCTTAGCACGAGCCCTTGAACATTGCAACCTTTTGTTCCGTGAGTTTGCATTGATCTCGCTCTGGCGTACACCTACAGTTCCAGCAGGACCGCACAATCTTCTTAGCCTCCTTGCAGGACCTTTGAAGCAACCTACAGATGTCCTTCTCTCCCTTGATGATGCCCATAATGTCAAGGACAATCTCCAAGAGTTTGAAGATTGGAAAACTTACTATGAGTGTGATGCTCTGTATCGAAGCTGGTTAAAAATGGAACAGGAAAATGCAGAAGTGCCTCCAGAACTTCTTTCAATTGAAGAGAAACAGAGAGCCATTTCTGCTGCCCAAGAAGCACTTGACCAAGGTTCTGCCTTGCTATATGAAAGTAATGGCTTTTGGCTTGCAGGAATGGTCAGTTCTGATGCCAATGAGCTTACAGATGTTGAGTGGCTGGAGGTCCATGTAACTGCAGTGCTGATGTCAGACACAGGTGCATATCTAGCTCCTGAGGCCACATTGTGTACTGCCTTGAGCAGTTCATTGTTTGAATGTGGTGGAGACTCTGGTGTGCAAAGACAGCTGACTGTGGATGTACAGAAAAGCACCAAAGATGGGAGCTGTGTGGATGTGCAACTACGTTGTGTGTCTATAGAAGGGGATGGAGTTGGGACAGCAATAGCTCATGATGGGGGCCTACTTGGATCCATACTGGCTTTAGCAGCCAAAGGTGAATTGCCTCATTTTCAAGCAGGGCTTATACTGGAAGTGGTCACAATGGATGCTTGGTATTGGGACAACAGCTTTGTGAAAAGATTACCTGCTGTTTATATCTTGCAAGGCCTTTGCCGTCGCTGTTGTCTACCTGAACTCATCCTGCGCTGTCTACAACTCAGAGTGTTTCTTGCAGCATTTGAGGATAGGTTGGAGGAGAACCACAAACTAATTGATTTTGTCTCTTCTAGAGAGACAGCTTTGTATGGCCTCTTTAGCCAGAGACAACTCCAAGAATTTCTGCTGTTAGAAGCAGAGGTGACCATACGCAGCATGGAGTTCACAGGAGATGATTCCTCAGTAATGCAGCAATGAGTGGTCTCTATATCCTTTTCCTTGTTCTGTGGTTTGATGCAGCAACTTAAAAACACCCATCTTTCTTCACAATTTTGCACATCCTGATACAGCAGGCATGTGGATGTGGCCTCTTTTGTGGGTGGCTTTTGGAGAATTGAAAAGGATGAAGGTCACTGGTGACTAGCCTCTTTCTGGCATTAAAACTATCCTGCCAATACTCAGATGACTCTTTCTGCACATCTGAAGATCTGTTCTCTATGGTCTTTCTTTAGCTCCAAAGACAGTTGTGCAACCAAGTTGGCAGCAACACCATCTGTTATGAATGGGCAGTGGATTGGCATTGTTGTAATTGAAACTGATTTGATCTCACACAGGGTTGAGCTCAGTGGACCAGAATAAGTTAAGGGTGCAAGATATCATGTATATTTGATGTTATGGAGCTGGTGTTTCAAATTGGCCTCTTTAGGAGGTCCCTCATGACACACACCATACTTCCAAGGTGTACCAATCTACCAACACTACCAGTGCAATCTTGAGACCTTTTTGCTGCAAAAGCAAGACTGGCAAAAAAAGTGGAACAAGATGGTTACCATGTGGGCATCAAGATAGAGCAATCCCTTTCTAATATGAGGGAAATCCAAAGGTGTGGATACAAATGTATGAACATTCAACCTCCAAGTGCTGATTCATGAGCTGAAATTTGTAAGGGTTGCATTTTTCAGTTCCAGGCTATGGAAGTCACAAGATCAGATGGAATTTCCAAGCAGCATTATAGAGCATTGTACCATCTTTAGGAGCAGTAAAATTAAATTAAACAACCAAGATGTTTACATTTCCAAAGATCTCAAACATGTGCCCACCCAGGAGGCTTTATGGCAACAGAAATGGTGCAGGCTTCCTCCAAGCTTTTGAGTCCACAAACATCAACCAATCAGGAGCTTGTAAGGTGAAAAGTATAACTTGCATGTGGAGCTTGTAACATGACAACTTGCATCTGTGGAGTTGCTGTGAGAAGCATGCTTATTGAGATCCACACAGATGCCAGTCAATCCAGCTTCCACTGCATCTGGATTGTTTTGCATTATTGCCACAACCCCATTCTGGCATACTTTTCATCCTCAGCAATAGGATCTTAAGCCACAATACTGAAATGTCAATCCTGTGTAACTTAATCAACCTAACTCAAAGAGCAACAGGATTTTGGCAAAATCAATGTGGCTACATGTGAAGTCCACACAGACCCTAAGAATCAGCACAAGAAAATGTTGCATACATGTTTCCCAAAACAACAAACAACCACAAAATTCCATCCAAATTATAAATCTCAACAGCATCCTGATATTTATGCAGGCTAGATCTACAATATGAGAGGGGTGCGCAAGTATGCCAGTAGAAAAAGATTACCATACTATGAAAAAGATCAAGAAATTCCAATCTAGACACACCTTGTAATCTCATGTGGACATGGCTCCTCAATTTTAATCTTTTTTACAATTTTCTGAAGATACCTAAAGCTTGACAAATACTTGATTCCCCAACAATCTCAAATGTTCGACCATCCTGAGGATCATGATGGGATTCAGTAGACCATCTTCTTATGAATACCCTGCCTAAATATCATTGCATAAAGTCCTGCAAAAATATGCACACATGCAGGACCCCTAAATATCCTGCAAGCTCATGATGAGAGGATGGTCTACTGAGTCCCATGATATCAACTGAACAATCAAGTCACAAGTGGGTGAAAAATTTAGCTTAAACTTGTTAGTTCACGAACAGCCAGAGAGTGTACTGATAAAATGAGGCTGATACACCCACAATGACAATGCAAGTAGCATTGACCCTATAATCAGGTGTGTCACCCCCCATCAAACCCAATCAGCAAGTACATTGCACAGAACAACAGGAAATGTTCATTCATTGCACAATTCTACTCTCCAGCAGCTAACTCCATGAGCTGCATTCCTATATCTTGCATCTCCTACTCAAGATTCCTCTTTTTCCCCAATTTCCTCTCATCCCCTCGTCATCCCTCTTACCACAAGTCCCACTTACATTTAATATACAACACAGCAACTTTGTGGGAGTAGTGGAGATATGGGAGTTGAACTACCATTGCAATCAAATGAAGAGAGGAGGACTAGTCAGACCCAATTTATATCTGCTGCACATTGCAAGCAAAGATATTGAATCCATGCAAAAGCCATTCAGAAAATCTTGTTGAGATCTTCAACACAGGGGAAGAGAAGCATGTACAAGTCAATTCAAGTCAACAATATAATGCATGTCATGGTTGCTGAAGCATAGTGGGGTAATTTGAGTTATCTCCATGATTGCAGTGCCTCCCCTTCAGAATAATTGGAGTACATTCTCCTTGATTCAGAAGAAAAAAAACAGCTTTCTATTTGCTCTACTGGAGTAACTTGTGTATGCAGCTACAAACCTACAGATATAGTTGGAAAGCATGATTAGTGGTAAAGCTAGACAAGTTAATCCAGATATTACTGACATCTCAAAGGTTACTAAATTGCGGTGAGGAAGACCTTTTTGAGTTGCTACATTCAGAGGCTTTCTGACATGCAAGAATGATTCCTATGCAGCAGAGATTCATGAGGATGATGAAACCAAAGATCACCCACTTCTGAACATAGAATAGGAGCAGATGTAGAAGATGGAGAGGAAATGCACCTAGAGTGGAGACATCATCAGACCAAAAAGAAAAACTTTAATTGTTATTTTTCTTCATGCAAGTCAAACCCCACTTCAATCAATAAACCCAACCATTTCAAATACAACCATTTGCTGTAACTACATGTTCCACACAAATGACCACAGTGCCTATGATGGATGTTTGGTATATTACCTAATTGCATGATTACACAGCCAAGCAAGAACATTCCACAGTATGTTCCTCAAAACAAGTGCTGAGTACTGACAGGTTCAAGAATCCACATCTTGGCAAGCTTCATCAGTGCCATTTCCATTCCCACAAAATACAACAAGAGCTCGATGCCTAAGGCATTGAGCTCACTGATTTTAAGAACTTCAAGGCCCCCATTACTAACTGTTGAAAAAGAAAGTTACGCCCAGCAACATAGAAGCAGTCAACTAGGGTGACTACAAAATTGTCCTACAAAGTAGATGATACACAGGGCATTATTACACCTACTAGAGGTCAAAAGGTCTGCATCAATGAAGAGTCAAGCATGAAGTTAAGTAGATTTAACCTTGCGTGAAGGTGGTCTGCGTAGTGCTCCAATCAGATCATCAAATCCCTGCACCCCACATGGTTGAAATGCTTGCTTGTGAGTTGTCCAGCAATCCAAAACAAATCTGTCCAGCAGTTCCATCTGTGCATAATTTTCTTACTGGAACAAAAGCAAGCTCACTTCCAGTGCAAAAAAAGAAATCAACATGAATGCCAAGTTGCCAGTACCTTGGTTGTCACCAAGAGGATGAGGAATAAGAGCCCAAGATATACTCCAACAGCAAGCATTACAAACAAATCAAAGGTTACACTTGCCACCTGTCATCCATCATGTACTTTGTTAGAACTGCTGAAAGATGCTTTTGTGACATCAACAGCCTACAAGCCACTCTAAAGCTCCAAAAGAAATCAAATGTGAGATTTCCGAGGCAAGGGATTAGGTTTGTAAGATTGAATGAAGTCATGAAATGTGTGCGCCATGTCTAACCTGATGTACACTGAGTTGTGCTTTTGTCAAATCATAAAAAACAAATGTAGAATCCAGTGTATCATGGTGATAACTAGCATCCATGGTATGCTCCGCCAATTCCTGCAACACCATATTTCACCCAATAAATACATAAATTCAGATATTCCCCTATTTTCCTGTACACCATGTGTGCCTTAGCAGATTCCAAAAATTTATAGGATTCACAAAAGACCAAGGGAGTGATGTGAAAAAAAACTCACCTTGTAAAAAGCAGATACAATGGGTGCGTTCTTGCCCAAGAAAGGTGCAACACGAGGTGTGCGAGAGAGCAAGTCAAGCCAAGCACGCACGTAGGCAGGGTTAACAGCCAGGCTGCTTCCTTCAGCAAAGACTTCAATCTGCTTCCCTTGCTGCTTATAAATATGTCTCTGTTAAAGCAAAAACCAAGATTAATGCATTGCCATCTGAATTGTGAAGTATCAAGGACACCATGATCATAACTAAAACACACAGCAAGAGAGTAGGCAACATTTCAACTGATTCAGCATCACACTACTATATCTGTGTCAGGCAGGAGAAAAACAATGTCACGGACCCAGTTCTGAAGAGCTAATACTGGACCAGAAGGACAAGATGTGCAAGCTCAACACCAACCCTTCGCTGTATTATAGGACAGGGAAGCTTTAACTTCCTCTGGCAAACTAACTACTTGGACAAACTTCAAACATAGAAAATTCCAAAGCTGATTCTGGGGAGAGTTGTGTCAACATGGAAGCAGATACAACAAGAGCACTTCTTAGTCAGATTAGTAAAACGTACAGCTAAACTTTCTGCTACAAGCTTGATATTCTGTACAACAGTCGTTTCATTCACCATTCTCCTGCACACCGGTCAAGGACCACAGTTGTACTAAAACCATGCAACATACACAGTCTGCAATCAACATACATGCACATGCCATCTTTACAAATGCAATGTTCTGGCTGAATGGAGAAAAATGCTTGAAAACAAAGCATCAAAAAGTACCGGCTATCAGAAATGCCACCCGTATGTTGAAACAACTCAGGAGCAGTCTCCAGTTGAGACAGAGTGGCAGCAGTGATTCGCTGCCGTGAGAACTGTTCATGCTCCCAAGCTACCTGCATTCACAAACATGCATGCTACACCTGGGACATGCTAGCCCAAAACTTCATCTCACTATCTAAGGGACTGATGAACACTACCATGAGATAGCAAAACTCCAGATATTTGCACATAAACTACAAAAAAGAAACACATTTAGAAGATCTAAAACTGCACAACTCTCCTCTATTCACCAAGCTGTCTTGAGCATTCCCAACACAACTAACTTAAGAAAGTTTGGAAAGATACCAACTTAGCATTGCTCGCACTATACAAGTTGTGCAGAGAAGCATTGATAGTTGTTCAACATTGTAAAAACACATGCAAAGGTCTCAGAGACAAAGGAATGCATACTCGTGGGTTGGAGATATTGATCTTCTTGTGCCTAAGTTCCACAGAAAGATCCAGGCCTTCTGCCACATCCACAAATTCCTGCATCCAAACATCCACAAACCCAACATCACATGGCAGCATAATGCCAAACAACAATTCACAGGTCATTTGATTATTGCATCCCAAAGTGGCAGTTGCATGAACCTATCTCTACTCAGCTTCCATCTACAACTTAGTGTTTGACGATCATGATCTCCAAAAGTGCTACAGAATGTTTTGGCCTCCAGAATTTATACACACTTTCCAAACCAGCTCATTTGAACAAAAAGATGGAGACATTCAGAACTGCACTAAGGTGTTTACAAATGGCTTTGATTGTTATCACTCCAGGAGAGTATTTCAGCAACTTACACTGTGGATCTGTTTGATGAAAACATTGTCAGGAGGCTTTGAGACATGCAACCACAATTGATTGCTTGAAGACCCTATAGTATTCAAGCACAAAGCATACTCCATGCTCTCCCGGATTCGCTGATCAAAGTTGCGAAGCCACTGCACAGTTTGTTTGGAGCAGGCATTATCAAAGACCTGCAGGTTGGCCTTGACCAGAAAAAAACCATGGATATACTACACAGGAACAACAACATACTAAACATTGCCCAACAAGAATGTTCAGACAATGTTACTGTATGTGTACATGTATATGCTTGCTGCAGCACAAGCTGAGATACATCAACTTTGAGGCCCTGTGCACTCCAACAAAACCTAGAAATCACATACCTTGTTTGTGCCATTATAATTGTAAGGCCCTCCTGCAGTCAACCCAAAAAGCAGATTATAACGTCCTCTTGTTTTGGGGTTTGCATAGAGTCGAGAAAACAAACGGGCCAACTCCAGCAAAGCTGTTACTCCACTTCCACTGTTGTCACTGCCAACTGATAGCGCCTGTCAACAAACCAGCAATCCTTCAATTGCAAAGCACAGGCACTGACAGCTGACAGCTGACTACTTCTTGCTAGCAACAAAGGAGAAAGATGACTGTTGCCTTCTTGGTATACATCACAAACGGAGATTGGATTGGAAAAATCAATTAACAATGGCATATGCTCCTCATCCATCAATAAATGCACCTCTTGTGAGAATCATGCAGACTCCTTCAGCAGCCTATTACAATTAGCCCACCCATTTTTTCATTTCCTTCATCATGACCTGAACTATTAATCATTTCCACCCAGTCTACTCTTGTTTTCAAGCCTCTTAATATTCTTCCTTCATCCCAACTTGTTCTGTCTTTCATATTCTCCATCAAATCTCAGCATCATAACAGCCTATCCTATGCGGTATCACTACAGCACATGCCACCAGTTGCCTCTTTATTTGTGTTGATTATCAAAAGCCTCACTTTATGATCCTTGGAGGATTGCAATCAGTCTACTGCAAAGTGCCATCCACAACAAGGAATGTGATTTTTGACAAAAAGAAACTTCAACAAAATCTTGGAAACTTTCTTAAGACTTCAAAACCACGAGTAATTTCATATCTTTGTGACCATTGAGTCCCACAGTGCAAGATGAAACAAACTGCTGACAACAGTTGGTTAACTGCTACCAGGGGCCTCAACTCATGAAGTTTTGTTGTGTTACATCAGGAAACAAGCACACAGTCTCTTACAGGTGCTGCCCCAAAAGTATCATAGGATGCCACAATTGCAATGGTGGGTAGAACTGAATTATCTCCCTCTGCGCGCAATCCTGGAAGCCACCCCTGCAGACCAATCCAATTGGCTATTACTGTAAACTAAAATCAAAGAACACAACATAGCATAAGAGCTCAGTATCTCCTATCGCATACTCACTAACAAGAGCAGTCAGACAACATAAACCCTGACACAAATTAGAACACATTCAATATCACAAGCATTCAAAGAACTGCTAAACCCAGAGACCTAAAACCCTAGGTTCAAGGCTCATTATGTCAACTTGCAGCTGCTTGCATTGAACAAAGGTTGGCACATACCTGGATGTTTGTGAATGTTGGTGGTGGTAGCTTTTTTGCATCAGCAACAGGTATAACTAACTTATAGCTGCACAGGATAACCAAGACATCGTACAGTCACTACAAGGCACCACCAATCACATATACTGCTCAAGAACACCAAAGAGTCCAGGCTGAGGACCTTTGGATCCTCCTAAGAATGGACAAATTCCATTGAGGCAGAATATGATGCCAGAAACAGTATTCAATAACGCAAGACCTCAAACAAACCAAGACAACCTACCCTCCAGTCATAGCTGTTGCAGGTCTACCAGCAGCATCATTCACCGCGACTTCCTTCAATATATTGATGAGGTTCTCATCCTCATAGGCAAAATACACAGGGTACTGCATCAAACTCCCCCCAAACCCCAAACCCACATCCATCATCTTCCCAATTCACAATCTTCTGGATGTCCAACAAATCCACAACTCAAGAGACTGTGAAACAGTTATGTCTCTTCAAACTGAGATACATCAGAATGTCAAAGACAGCAATTTCTACTATGCCTAAAACCTCTCTCATGGTTTCTTCCCAGTGTGCATACCGGGAGGTTATTATGGATAAGCCACTGCTCCACTTCTGCAATGTGTTTCCTGACCACAGTGTAGTTGTCGTCACCATCCCCTTCACTGTCTGAGTCAGTTGGACTACCATAATCATGAGGGAACAACAGCAACAGCCCCCCTAGCAGGCGCTTGCTTTGCAGATACTCTGCACACATAAAAATCCAGACATCAAACATACATCACCAACAACACCCGCCCACCTTCAAAACCAGAAGATCTATGATGCATCATACAATACAACACCTTTAGAAAGAGGACTGATGGCATTTGGACTGTGGCTGGTAACTAGGGTGCCTGGTGTAGAATCAGAGCTTCCTTGCAGGAGGTGGAATCTAGCAGGTCATAATAAATACAGCACCGCACTTTGTCAAAAAGCCCTCTGAGGATTCAGCAGCCTCTAGGTTACTGATGTCAACACCATCCCATGGTAGCTCAATCAACTACGAAAACTGAATCTAGTATGCACCTCGAACAGCCTAACCACAACAACTTCTGCAAGATAGCCATAAACCCTAACACAGTGGTAGAAGAGGGAGGGGGAGCTACCAGCTTGATAAAACCTAAAATGGATGCCACGAAGAGAGAGAGAGAGAGAGAGAGAGAGAGAGAGAGAGAGGGAAAAAAAAAAAAAACTGCTTACTACTACAGCAGAGCTGGTTTCAGAGGCAAGTGCATACGCACCATTAAGCATAGTGATATTAGCTTCAGCGATGGGGAGGATGATGACGGTGCGCGAGAGGTCAGAGCCGGGCACAGCCAGGTTTGAAGAGGCATGATGATTCATCGCCGCACGCCTGGATCCTAAAGGCACACCACGCAAGTCGTATTGAATCATGCGGTAAACCTCCACTACCGCTGCGGCATCCGCCACTACCACGCCCACCACAAGCGCCACTAGTGCAACCGCAGCTTGCCATAGAACTCTGTCCCGCACTCCGATCGCCATGCTCACAAACTCCGTTTGCTCCCTACCCTCTCTCCCTCCCTCCTTCGCTTCCCCCGCTTCCCCCTTGAGCGCCTTTGCGTTAGAAAATGAAAGGGGAGAAGCAAATGCAAGCCTTTTGTTCGCAAGTGCATGTTTCAAAAATGAGTACTAAAGGAAAGTGGCGAAATTTTCGCCAAAAAGAGAAATTGATTTTTTTTTAAATAAGAAATGAAGTGATTTTGGCTTGTTTCAATAGCCAGAAATAAGTTTAAAGTTAATACCAATAATACTAATAATTACAATCGCCATATGTTTATATATTTTGTTTTATTTTTTATAGCCATATAAATAAAATATAGAAGGTTGAATTTTTAAATATGTGTTTCATATTTGGTTTCTATTTAGCAATGTTTGGCTAAAATCTTCATAAGGATGGATGATAACTAGTTTTTTTTTACATCTTCTTAAGGATGATCTTCATTTAGGCTACATTGAATAAATTCCTAAAGTAAACCAGGGGTTACATGTTGTGTTTATTGTTGGCTCTCTCTCCTTGTACGAGAAAGACTACGGAACCTTACCATGGTTAGCTATGTCATTTTCATTTGGTCCCACATTTTGACGAATTTTTCACCATGTGTTATTATGAACTAACCAATGGTGAGTTAAATTTTTTTGGGAAATTTCATCCAACTTTTTTCATTTGGGTCTCACATTTTGACGAATGTTCACCATGTGTTATTATTATGAACTAACCAATATGGTGAGTAAAATGTTTCAGAAATTTCATCCAACATTTTTTCATTTGGTCTCTCATTTTGAGAGGAACATTCATCAAGTGTTAGTATCAACTTTAAGTGAGATTTTTTTTTCTTTTTTTTTTTCTTTGACAACTTCTCTTTCCAAACCAAAATTTTGCACATTTTATGATAGCCCAATCTTAACCACAAGATGTATCACAATATGTTTAAAATTTAGATCTCTTAATTTAGGGTTTAGGGTTTAGATCTCTTTCCCAACATGATTGTTTTGATATGAGTATCATGTGTTCTAGGGTGTAAGTTGCAAACTCCATTGTTCTTTGCAAAGGTAGGAAACAAGTACATGATCTATCTAGTTAAAGAGAGTGGCATTTCAATATTGGTATCATGGTGCAAATTTCAAGCTTGGAAATGGAATGAAAGGCTATGAGTAAATATTATGTGTTTTCTTCCTTAAGCTCAACTAGGGCTAAAACACAAGATCTAGAAGATACTTTCTTTTGAAAAAACAAATAATGTTTTAGATACATTTATGATCCAAGCTTCCATTTCCATAGATTTTTTTTGTTTTTCATGTCACTAGTTCAATTTTCTCTCAAGGTGCCAATTTGTGTCTATTATTATGTTCAAGGATGGTGATTGGTTTTATATACTTGAAATTCATCAATGAATTTACAAGTGGATATCCTTGGAAAAAGTTGAATGAAAAAATAAAGTTTTCATGACAAAATGTGTTAGATGTGGTTTAGCCCAATCCTAAGAAAACACTTTATCCTTGGCATCCTTAATTCCTTTAATCATGTTTCTATCCATCCTACGCAAATTGTGGTAAGGGCATCATAAACCATGAGGTGATTGCCTAATACTTCACAAACAACACCATTTGATCTTACAATGGCTTGGTCACGTAAACCACCCACACAACATCATTTTCATGAAAAAACACATTGATAACAAACACAAAGTCATCATTGCCAAGTATATTTTGCATGTAAAAACAAAATTATCCATGATGGTAGTGATATTGGATTTAAAAAAAGTATTTGAAACACAAAATAATTATGTTTCCTACCATAATTGATTTTTTTTCAACCTAACAACTACACAAGAATTTATATCCAACATAGATGTAATTCATTGAAAACCTATTATTATTCCTTACAAAGGGATATGAAGTTTTGTTCACAATGGAATGTCCTTGCCCATGGTGTTTTGTCTTGTGACAACATTGATAAAGTTTGTTTCCCTACTCAAAAACAACTTGTCAAAAAACACAATCCTTTTGTGACGTGCTCCCAAATTCTTAGTTAAACCCAAGTTGGGTCTAAGTTACTCAACTGCGAAATTGTGAGGAACTCGAGGCATGTTCCCAGCTTTCAACACTAGACAGGGTAAAGGGGCGTGCTGAAGCTCTAGGATGGGACTAAGAAGAGTGATAAGCTATTCACTTACTTGAACTTGCATTAAACCAACCAACAAGTTGATTAGTTCACTTTCTGGAGCACCCTTGGTGCTAGGATAAGCCATGAGCAACTTTGAATTCACATGACTCACCACAGCCCGGACTCGAGGGAAGCCACCACCTTCCCCCATATAATGTACTATGTGCCTCTCCACGACACCCACATCCGAATGGCTTTTTGTCCCGGGACTCCCCAGGAGGAGTCCCAAAATTGTCCCAGTTTGGACTCCCGAGACTTTGTAGGGTCATAACTTTTTGCTCAAACCTCCAATTGGGATGAAGTCTAAAGCAAACTTGTAGCTCTCTTCAAGAGCTTTCCAACGGTGTATCACACTTTACCTTCACGCACTGAGGTCAGGTTGATTCCTAACTTTTAATGGTCGGGAATCAAACTACCAACTTGACTCTCGGCCTTTCTTTTTGCCATAACTTATGCTGCAAATGTCTAAATGGCCCATGCAAGGCCATTTTCGACATCTACACTTTGATAGATTTCCAATGATATAAAGAACACCCCAATGCGATGTGTTTTGACCCCTACAATCGAACTCTGAAATTTTTGGAATGTGAATTTCATCCTCACACTCCCTCAAAGCAGGGTTGTCACATTTCGTGTTTGCTAATTGGATGGATCATTATCTTCTACTTGATTTGGTATAATATAATACAACTAGTTTCATCAAATTGACTTATGGATGTGTTAAATTGGATTTGACACCTATGTGTTAATTGTGAACTTTTTGAATTAAGATTATGGCACTTTGTCATGTTACTATTAGTTTATTTGAAGTTGTAAATATTAGTTGAATTGCCTTGGCAAAGCTTATGAAGCCCCTTTTGGTTGAATTCCATCTAATTAAAAAGGTTTTTGTTTGTGTGAAAGATGAAAAAAAAAATTTGGCCACCTTAAATTTTACCTTATTTCTTGTTGTCTTGTGTGATGTTTTTCAATTGGAGAAACCCTATTATGGCACATACTTTGTACCTGTGATGTCCAAAGTCTACAAATATACTAAAAATGAATCCAAAAGGTTTGTCAAAACATTAAAAAAAAATATTTTAAAAATCATCATGCCCTTCAAAAGACCATCGCATGGATGAAAAAATTGGGCAAAGGGAGGCAAAAATAAGAAATTGCATGAGTTGAAGTTTGTTACCACAAGATTTTGAAACTCTTATGCAAACCAAGTTTTTTTCAAAAGTTGTGTTTTTTCCAAGAAACATCGTGTCATGCATGTTAATGCCATGAAGTTCATTCATTTGAATGTTCATCCTTGTACCTAACTTTTAGTTTATTTTTAGTTCATTCTAATTAAATCTTAGTTAAATTTTAGTTAAGTCCAAATTAACTCATAGTTAACTCTCAATCAACTTTGAATTAAATCCTAATCCCAATTAACTACTAATTAACCCAAAGTTAATTCATAATTAACTCCTAGTTAAATCCTAATTAATTCTTAGTTAAATTCTAATTAACTCCCAATTGATTCCTAATTAAACCCCAGTTAACTCATAGTTGGCTTTTAGTTACAAAGGCTTTCAAAAAGCTTATTTACTTAATGCACACATAGAAGCCTCCTTGGAAGTTTTTTTGAGATAGGTCCCCAAGGAGGTATAAATAAAGTAAGACCCCTCATTTCTTTCAAGCCTATTCAACATTAGTTTTAAGCATGATCTTGCACCATAGCCTTGTCATGTTTTTTTTCATGTTCATGTTTGCATATGTTAACACAATGAAGATTTATTTTCATGTTATCTTGCACATTTTATGTTATTGTTCTTAGTTTTTGTGTTATTATTTTTGAATCATGTAATCTTATCTTGTTCCTTGTTTGAAAGTAAGACTTAGACCTTTCCCTTAACTTTTGTTTTTGTGGTTCATGTCCACGACACATTGGGCACATGTTTATGTAGTCACAATTTGATATAATCACCAATCCTTGCATTTATAGGTTGGAGTTCCCATTTGTGCCAATTGGGTTATCACATAGTTGGTGACTAAAATTTTAAACCAACTTATATCTAAATAACATGTTTCAAATCGTACTATAAAGACATATTAGTTGTTGTTTAATGTTTTTTATGATGTAATTGCATTAGCATGAAGCTTCAAGTTGAGTACAATTTTAAAGTAGCCATTATTCCTCCTTTAACATGTGTAAAATTTTATGGAAAATTGAAAATCCTACATGTTAAGATGGTTGTTGAAGCCATGCATGTCTTGTAACTTTTTGTGCATTTTTTGTTCAATTTGATATGGCTATGGCATGTAACATGTAATCGATGTTCATGTTGGAACTTAAATACAATTATTTAATGTGTGTCATAGACCTAAGTGGGAAGGACGTAACTAATTGGGTTGAAATGGAAAAATATGACATGAAAATTTTAATTACATTTTAGCGATTGTTTCAAGTCTCTTAATCGTGGTCATGTAGACACACCTTCTTGAAAACCATTTCTTGCATATGATTGACTATTTGGTGTTCCTACATCCAAAAAACAACCTAGTGAAGGCTTGTTGAAATATGATTGTCTTTATTTTGTCATATTATTATTTAGAGGTTCCAACATGAAAAGTCCTCTTGCTTAGTGGAAGAAACATGAATATCAATAATTGATTGTTAGGTTCTAATTAACACAACAAATCCTTGGAATTTCAAGAATCCAAATGCATTTCAACATTGTTGATATTTTGACTATTTTAAAGAACTACCAATCATGTTCAATAACTTGGATGCACTAGTCATGATCTACAAAAATTCACTTAACAATGTGAACCAAAATTATCCTTTCATCAAACAAGGTGTCATTGAGTTTTTTTTTGCAAAAGACAAATTGTTTGGTGAACACAAAAATGAGTTTTAAAAGCAAGGTTACTTTGAGAATGAATCACAAGTTTGTGCTTTTGTGTCCATTCAAGTTAATAATCTTCTATTCAATATCTAGTAACCCATGGAGTTTCAAGTGCAATATTTTGCTCAAATTCCTTTTTTAATTGTCAATTATAGGTCTTATATTGTGAATCGTGTTGTTGAACAAGCCTACTATTTGTTAATGTTAAATTCCATGTTATGTTTGTGCCTAGTAGGTTTAATCATCCATTAATGATAATTTGGGACATTTTTAAAATTATTTTTTGTAGTGTTTGTGTCTAGCAACATTAATAGGTGACCAATGATGCATTTTTGTTGAACTTGGAACCTTTGTAGATCAATTATGACTTGGTGTTTGTGTTGGTTATTTTTAGGGATTCATTAATGTTGGAACCTTTATGAAAATTAACTTTGTTGTGTCATTGTGTTTGTTAGCCTCAATAGGTGATCAATGATGCATTTGTGTTGAACTTGGGACCTCTATAAAGTAATATTGTTGTGGAAAGTGTGCAAGTTATTTTTTATGATTCGTCAATGATCTTTTTCTTCAACTTGGGACCTTTTTAGATTTATTTTTTGTATGATCATGGGTGCAGTCCAATCCAAGAAGCCAAAAAGGGCGTCGGACCACAAAGAAAAATAATCAAAATCAGATAAATGTTTATATTTTATGATTTGAAACTACAAAAATCATGGCAAGTTGTTTCTTCATTTATATGAATGTTAAGAAATTCAAACCATAAATCCATTTGATAAAATTTTAAATTTAAATTTAAATTTAAGACCTTTGAAAGTGAACACCTGTGTGTCAAAAGGAATCAAATTTTCAAAGGATTATAAAAAAGATTCATACAATAAAAAAAAATTGATGGGAAAAACATTAAGAACATAAAAACCCATTAGCCACATTGAAAAAACACTCATACCCTAATATATGTGGAATTTTAACACAACAACACATTATAGGTTTTTGGACTAGTCAAAGAAACGACTTTTGTCCTTTTCAATTACAAATATATCTACTTAATCACATAAATCATTATGTAGTTGCAAAGGCCATTGAGATGTCATGTGATGTCATAGTTTTTCAACTATGCTAACTAATGGGTTTTTTTGGATAAATATATTATTATACTTGAAATTATAATAAGATGCTTTAAATAAATGAAAATTAGTTAATTAAAAATACCTTGACTTTTGTGAGTAGAATAACAACTTCTAGTTTCACAACATGATGATGTGACATTCCATGTGGAAATAAAATACTTCATTATTAATCAACATGATGACTCATACATTACTTTGGTCCACCTTTGCAATTAATAATGATTCAATCTCCCATGATGATAACATGACATGCTATATACCAACAAGATGATATGATTATTCATCGACATCATGATTCATAGCATTGATTTGATGAATTAATTTCATTTATTAGTTAAGTGGGTAGATGTAAATTACAATGATTCACTTTTGTGACGAAACAATGTTTTTTCCTTGGGTATTCTTTATTCAAATGCTTGTGGTGATTAATATATCCTTAAATCTACTAATTGGGACTTGGATCTAAATTAACAACTTTATTACGAAAAGAACTATGTGGTTATTAATTGATAAAAAATTTGTTTGTTAGTAATAATGGTTTTTGAAGTCAGAAAATATGGAATGGTCATTTGAGTAGAACATCACAAAATGGAAAAAAAAATTATATTGATTCGCATTCCAAATTTGTTATTGGGACTCAATATATAATGTAATACAAGATGATAAACTCATATGAAGAATCTTTTCTTTGAAAACTTTAATTGTTTAATAATTAAAGACTCTTGAATGGTTAAAATTTGACCATATTTTCATAAGTCCATATGAGTTGTAATTTTTGTTTGTTTTTCAAAAAAATTGTCCCCAAAACATATTTTTTGAAAGTTTTAGATGAGGCAATTCCTTTGGACTTTATAAGTTTTTTTTTGTAAAACTTCCAAATCAAAAAATGACATCAATTACATTAAATACTAATTTTCACATAGATTTGGGAAGGTTTGTAGGTGATTGAACATGTTTTATTCAAATATTAAAATACTAATATTTTTTAAAGTAATAACCATGTCCATTTGAACCATTTTAAAGACTTTTGTATGGACTTATAGGGAGTGTATTTTTTGTTGTTTTGAGCCATTATATTGTGCATTCACCTAGGCTTTTTAGGTTAGGAATTTCACATTTGTTTTTAATTTAAACCATTTGGTTTAAGTTAAGTTGCTTAAGTTACATAACATAGGTAGCTAACCAAACTAAGTTAAATTAGGTTGATTTTTGGCGAGGCGGGCTAGGTTAAATTGTCTAACCCAGCTAGGTTAAGCTACATTGATTTTTGGCTATGCTAGCTACATGGGTAAGTTGATCTTTGGTCATGTGTAATGATTCATAACATGTGTTTATAGAGTTTTGACGCATGTCATCCATCCATCAAACATCTTTTGTAACATTTAATTGAATAAAATAACTAAGTTGAGATGACATGCATTTCACATGTCAAACCAAGGTTAATGATTACATGGAATTTCATTATTATAAGAAATTTTAAAAATCATAATCGTTAAAATGACAAGGTTTTACAACTAAACATACTTGCGATCAAATGGGTGAAACAACATGGGTTTAGCAATTCATCAGTCATTGATCACATATGTCTTTCCTAATTAGTATGTAATTGTAAAAACTAGTTGCAAAATCCACAATGTGTTGTTGTGTAAATTGTTTTTAATTCAAAAGACTTTCCAAAATTGATCCATGTAATTTAAAATTTTTGAATGTCCTTTACCACATATAAATGAAGTATAATCTACATGATGTGTTCTGAAAATTTATAGTTTATTATAAAAGAAAACGTAATAACGTAAAAAATGAAAATTTGGTTATGATTTGAAATAATTATCATTTTTATAAACAGAACATTGAATAAAGACATTTTCAAATTTTCATATATTTTTTAAAATGATAAACACAAAAATATGTCTTGCACTAATACAACTATAAGTCTTTATTATAACAGCTTGCAAAAACAATTGTTCAAAAATTCAATTGTGTGAAAAAAAATTTTGGGAAAAAGGACATGAAGTCCTTTACTAAAATAATCATGTTGATTCATTGTATCTTGTTTGGACCCTTGTGTTTGGTGGCTTCAATCAATAAACAATGATGCATTTGTGTTGAACTTGTAAGGAGCTTTGGACAACAATTTTGTCATAGTGTTTGTGTTAGTTACCTTTGGTGATTCATTCATGATTTTCTTGAGCTTCAACTTGGACCTTTATGCAAATTAATTTTGTTATGTGTTTGTGGTTAACAATTTTAAATTGTCAATTTAAATTTACTTCTATAAATTAATTTTGTGGTGTGATTGTACACAACAACTTTATTTAATGATTTATATGTTGGTTCAGTTTGTTTTCAACTGAAGCGTGATGGATCAATTTTGTGGCATGTTTATGTTAGTAGTTTCAATCATTAAAAGGTCAACCATGTTCATTGTTCATTTTGTATTCAATTATAAATCTCAAAATTAATTTTTGGGAGTGTGCTTGGATTGTAGTTTTTCTTGCACATAAATGCATGTACCTTTTGCTTCCAACTTTAATGTTTTAGATTTTGAACCATTTTTCTTCTATTATCTAGTTACAATTGATGATCACATTATTTTGATGTTCAAATTTGTTGGCCTTAAAAACTTGTGAAATATTTATTTACAATCATCTTTACTTTTTGCATTTATATTTGTAGTGTGGCATCATGTAGACTATATTCAAGTGTTACATGTTGTATCCAAAAAGTTTCAAGTTTTTTCGATGTTGCATTTTGTTTCCATTAATTAAAGAGATGGTCATTGTTGTAATTTAACTTTGTTGGATGAATTTTTTTTAAAAAATCACTTGTCTTGTGGCATCACACATTCATATTCACATTGAATATTTCTTTAGTGTCAAAATTTTTAAACCTTGGATTTCATACCATAATTGTGTACAATCTTAAACTATGTATGTATTTACTATTGATACCTCTAGTATCCATTTTTCAAAATTTTAAACCAATACTAGTTTTCCAATGGTATATGCTTTTTGAAATTATGATGATACTTGGGACATTTTCATATGTTAAGATTCCAATATCAATCCAACATTAGTATAATTGATTTAATCAATAACATCAAAAAAATATTCAACACATATTTATAAAAACAAATAGTATCAAACCTATAAGGGTTTTGAAAAAATATGTTAAATTTTTTTCCAAAGTAATTCATAAAAATAAAATGCCAAAAGAAAATATATTCCATAATTAATCACCATAATTTGAACAAATCTATCAGTATAATCACATGCATTGCAAAATATTGAAATGCATATATATTATACAACAATTTTGGCTTATAGTCTCTATTTACCTTTTTTGAAACAATTGCCCTCCACCAAGTAAGGGTAAAATGAATATTAACCAAGTAAAATACCCATGAATATATCAAGGTATTAGATTTGCCTGCCCAACATGCTAACATGAATGTTATTTGGCAAAAAACAACATATTAATTGTAAAAGTGATTTTTTTTTACTAGCTTAACTTTAGTTTAGCATTAGTTTAATTGGTTGTAGTAATTTTTGAAAGAATCATTTGGATTTAAATATAATGAATTCTACACCATTTGATTTTCACATTCATAAAATTTTATAGCATCATGCATAATAGTAGATTAAAGCCATGCAAAGGTAAACAAAATTGACAAGGCTACATGTGAATTGGTGATTACAACCACATACCCACTCAAATTGTAAATTAGATCTCATCTTGCAGAAAAAACATAATACCGAAAAAAAATCAAATTAAATGACAAGAGGAAATACCGTAAAGGGAATAATTGTTATTAAAACATTTAGCAAGATGAGAAAACATAATAGTGTCTTGATTGTCCAAATGTCATCATATTGATTCAAGGAAATAAACTTTGAAAGGTGTAAAATGGGTAGGTTCAAAGTTTGGTGTCAACAAATGATGAATTTTTGTTTGAATGTGAAAGTATGTGCATGATGAATGAAAGGGTTAGATGAATCATTGAAAATCTTGGTACAAGCATGACCAATGATCTTCAAATATATCACGTGTTTAGTTGAAAGTTGGAGGGTGATTGAAACAAAGGGTTAATAAAGCTTCAATGGAAGAAGGAAAAATTAAGGGTTTAGAAAAAATGGAACAAGGAAAGTTGACAAAGCTTCAATGGAAGAACAATGAAGTGTTTGGAAGGTGCATGCAACAATAAAAACCCACAAAATTTCAAAAAGAAAAGAAAATAGTCCATAGATGGAAGGTGAATGCAATAATAAGAGTTGTCAAAGCTTCATAGGAAGAAGGAACAATCAAGATGAGCATAACAAATTTTTTTTGACAAATCTTCAAAAGAAAGAAGGAACAATGCATTGAGCAAAGAATAGGCAAAATTGAAGGCTTCCATGAGCTTGCCTAAAAAATTGGAAATCATTTAGGTTGTCAAGGTAATGATGCATTTTGTTTTCCATAATGTTCCATGCAAAAACAAATAAAAAATGGTTGATTTATATGATACATATATATTTCCACCTCCTTTAATATTGTAGCAATGTTTTCATTCTCAATTTCTTGGATTTTGCAAAAATGTCAAAATTTTATTTGAAAAACACATTTTGAGAACATTTTTTCAAAAATTTCAAAAATAATGCAAAAGACCAAAATTCACCACAAAAGATCACAATATTAAATACCCATCAATGTTATTCAACATTAAATGATTTTCAAAAAGGTTGGTTGGTTTAGGAAAAAATCTTCACATAATAATGAATACTTTCCACAAAAAATCACAATATTGTACTTATTATTGATGCTCAATGTTAAATAATTCTCGAAAGGGTTGGCCAAAAAAAGTAAAATTTGGACTTTTTTCACAAAAACATCTTAGTTAGTTTTTAAAAAAAAAGATAAATAAATAAATAAATAAATAAATAAATCTATATATATATATATATATATATATATACTTTTTTCAAAAAAAGCATAATTCCAATGATGATAATTCATTAGAACTAGCTTAGGTATGTGTGACAATTTTATGTTCATTATTTTCTTTTGGATAGTTCCATAAGCTGTGCTTTTAAAAGTTTCAAATAAGTTTTTTTTTAGTCAATTCTCAAGTGAAATGCGATGAAAATGTGTTTGATTGAATTTGAGTTTTTTTTTACACCATAATCACAAGACATTTTAAAATACATTATGCTCAAATTTACATCCAATTTCTCTTCAATTGAATATGGATTTAATTTATTTTGAATTTGAATTCCATTTGATGTATTTGAATTAAAATTTAAAAATTGAATTAAATATAGAAATTTGAGGGTTTTCTTTTTGGTACCTTCTAGATTTTGAGGGCCAAGGTTGATAAGCCACCTAGTATAAGAAGGAAAACCTTCCCCTATGTAAAGACCTGGTTAATTTTTCTTTCCATCTAAAAGATTTCTTTTAGCTTTGTTTTAGCCTTTTTTTTCTTTTCTTTGTACGAAAAGCCGATTAAACTAGGAGGGTAGGTACCCGTTTTAATGATTACTTTAACCCTTTAATTTTTTCCTTTTAATTATTAGCCAAATATGGTTAATAACCAAAATATATGAACTTTTTATGAAAAATTATGACAATTTTATTTTTCATATTTAGCCAAATCTGGCAATTAACTATAATATTTAAACTTATATAAGAAAATTATGGCTATAGGAGGTTTTCACACACAATTTTTTTTAAAAAACGTTTTGCCAAAAAATACACATTTTGCCCATTTTATTTGTGCTTAACCTAAAGTTTAGCTGCTTTAAGGCGGATCTAACGAGGAGGTACCCTTGCATGATGATGAAGACACATTTAATACCTTTCTTTTTTATTATTATTATTTTAGGTCATTTCTGAAATAGCTAAAATAGCAATTACCCTTAGGAATTTTTTAAAAAAAAATTTCAATTTTACTTAAAAGATGTAGCCAAATATGGTTATTAGCCTTGAAAATACAAAGTTTTTTCTCTTGCACTTCATGATTTTTTTCAAAGGCATGGCTGATATGAGAGACTATGCTTCTATTGAGTATTTTTCATACATTTTGGAAATATCAATCAGAGTTAGGGTTTATAGTTTTAGGGTTTTTAGGGTTTTAGGGATTTAGGGTTTTTTTCTTTTTTTTCCCTTTGGGTTTGTTTGTCCCATATTTCTCCATATGGAGGATTTACAATTCACATGAGTTTGATGTTAGCACACTAATGGGATTCAAGAGTTGATACCAGTTGTGATGATGAATTTGTGATGATTAAATTAAGATGTTTTGTTGCAGTGGCCTTTGTGAAAGTAAATCTCTGTTTTCTTATGTTTTTGTCCATTCTGAGCTTTGAATAGTGCTGTGAGGATGCGCTCAGGGATTTCAATTGGATATGAGCATCGAATTCACCATTGCCACCATCAGTGGGACTCAGCAAAAAGGTTAACAAATGTCACAGTTGCAGCAGACCGATCCTCCATAAATGGAGCCCAATCATCTGTGATGCCCACTGGTATGACGTACCCTTGCGCAGCTTTCTTCCTTTATATTCAAATTTGGATAATGCATGGTCATGGAGAAGGTTATGGAATGGTCAGTAGGTGGCACTTCTTCAGCATGTGATATAGTTGGCTCATCAACAATTGCATTACAGAGTACAAGTATGCATTTGTAGATTTGCAGCAGCTGGACTAAAATTAGCATTATGATCATTCTCTAGAGTGCAACCATACCATTGTTAAACCACCATTCTAGCCCAATGAAATTGTTTTGGATCACATCTTGTTTGATGTTTTACTAACCCCTTGGCACTCAACATGGCTGTGGGGAGGAAATTAAGCCTTTTGACATGTGCAATGTGAGCAGTAGCCGGAGGGTTTGATTGTTGGCCATTGAAGTGTCTGTGTCAGGCCCTTAATTTTTTGCTAGCATAATTTCATACCTTGGGGGTTGTTGTTGGTAGCTGCATGTGTATTGGTGGACCTAGTTTGATGAAGGGAATGAGAAGGACAAGAAGAATGATTGAAAAAACCAGTCAGGTGTTTGAGGATGTCTGACAAGTGCATGAAATTGATGGGTAATGCAGGAAGGTTGTGGAACATGTTGTTCTCTTCCAGGTGAAAGAGGACTTCACTGATGAGCAAGAGAATGGCATGCTTGATCATCTCTTCACCCTCCAATACCGTTTCCGTGGCATTCTGGCTATTTCTTTGGGTGTGTGTTTCTGAAAGCACCCTTCATTTTCTTGAAGTAAAAGTACAGGATTGAAATAGAGCACTCCTTGGCAGAAGGTACAGACTGGTGAAGGTCTAGGGGAACCTGAACTGCCACCTTTGTGCAGGTTAGGCATATTTTTTGAGATGAGCAGCCTTAGGGTCCACCCTTGAGATACTGGCATCAGTGCCAGTCTAAGAGGAGGTAGCCTTGAAAGGGGGATAGTCTGCCTTATGCAATCAAATTACTTGGAGCTACTGCATCTCTGAAACTCAACATTTATTCTTACAACTTGGAAGTGAACAGAGGGCAATGAGCCATAAACCTTATACCCTAAAACCTTATTGCTGACGGGGTTCTGCTGATACAGGTTGAGTGGTATGAAGGACTCCTGAAGGTGTGACTCATGCACTTTATGAGCGATTTCCATCCAAGGAAACTTTGGAGCAGCACATGCAGCATCCTGCTTGGCTGAAAGTTGCTGAAGAACTCATCATTCCTTACTGCAATGTATGCACCCAGAATGTTGCTTCATTTGATAGGCTATCATACACATTTCACCTAGCCATTTCTCACATTTTCTGCTGTGCAGTAGTTGCTTCACCTTATTCCTGGAACAACTGACCCAAGTGCTTGTGTGATTATCACTTGTACCTCATCATGGAAAGATTTAGGAGGATTTGCTGGAGGGATCATTTTCCCACTCCACATCTATGCTGATGAAATTGGAAGAGATGCACGTGGGGATCTGCAGGGATTGATAAGTGCAGACTTTGAAGCAGAAGTGGAAGATGCCATTGAACCCATCTTCAGGTGTGGTGATGTAAGTTTTTATGAGCTTCTTAAGAGTGCCTTGTGATTCTAGTCACTATTGAAGATTTCCCTCCTGGAAAGCATTGAGCAGTCAGTGTATATGTTTTCAAGAATTTTGATGGATATTTGGATGCAGCAACTTTTTTCTTGGTTCCCTTATCATTTAAGCTTCAACCATGGCTTGCTGGTGAAGTACCTCTTATGCTATGAAGAAACAGAAAGTGGAAGAAGGCAAGAAGTGATGAAATGTGGGGCTGGCAGGACTTTCAACAAGGGATTGAGCATGTAGTCTTCATTAAGGTGCAGGAAGGCACCAGCCAAGCAGGTGCCAGTAGAATGTTAGAAGCTTTTAACAACTTGCTGGATCAGCTTGAATCATCAATTCTTGTCCAACTTACTGCAGGTGCAGAGAACCTGCTTCATTCACGTGGATATGAATATTGCCTAATCTGTACACCATATCTGACTAGCATAGAGTCAGAAATTTCTGGGTTTAGTTAGAATTTTTCTGATAATCTGAAATGCTAGTTGATACATGATAATAAGAAATTATCCACTTTGCTCAACTGCATGAACTGGTTAAGTTCATGGTTTGCGATTTGGCAAATATCTCTTGTGTGATGAGTCTTACTTTGCCAAATATGACATACAGAGGGCCTGTAAATTACATCTGCTTCCATTCTGATGTTCAATGGCTATTATGTGGACTTGTACCTAGATTTAACTAATCTCTGTGACTGTTTGGTGTTCTCCAGGGGCCAATTTTTCTGAGTGCAGTAATGGCTACACACATTGTAGCCATTGTAGCCCGGCTACCTTCAGGTTCATTCAAGCTAACTTCTGCAGATTTTGATATTCACTCTTTTGCAAATATGATTGTTCTGACACTGGTTGTTGGACAGAATCCTTTTTCTCCTTGAGCTCATTTAACCTATAGGAAGGCTTGTCAGTCTTGTACTGTAGCTTTAGCAGTCATGAGACTTGATTCAAAGTTGTGTCTGAGATACAAGAATTGTGTGGGTGGATTAACAGAAGTGGCTCTAGACAGTTTCAGCAAGCATGCTGCTTATGTTAGGGTAAGCTTCTCTGCATAGTACAACATCACGTCTGAGTCTTCCCATTGCTTCCGGAAAGGCAACAGAAACTCAGGACGCAGATTGTGTATAATGGTTTGCCCAAGTTTATTGGGAAGATTATTATATGCTTATCTACACCCACTGTTGGGAGCTGATGAACTCAGTGGGTAGTCATGGCAGCTCGTCACTGCCGTTTGTGATGAAGGTGATGCTCTGTCACTTTGTGAGCGACTCTCATGAGGTTATGACTGCACTCATTGTCGTGTTACCTTTAATTGTTGTTGTGGAGATTTCTCTGCAACTTCATGGATCTTCTCTGCATAGTACAATATAAGTGACTCCATGACAGGAATATTGTCATTTGGTTTGAGGAGTCACAGAATGCTACAGAAGAGATGTCCAGACTTGAATGTTTGTATGTGATTCTGTTGTTAGTCTAAAGGGTATGATAAATGTGTCCACACTACAGTGGACCAGCAAAGAGTTCATCTGGCCTGCTTCTTGTCTTGGGGGGTCCAGGATATTACCCTAGTTGGAGATGCCCTGGATCCAGGGGTTATATCCTTGAAAGTTGGGTACTCAGTACATGTTGCTTATCTATCCTTTCACCATAGTCTGCAGAGGCCAGCTAGAGACACTGTCTTGGAAGTATTGCACACATTTAGTGGAAATGGTCTGCAATTTGCTGTGTTATGATGGTGATTTTGGATGTTGGTCTTGGTGAGAACTTATGAAATAACGAGCAATTTTGTTGTGATGAAAACAGGTGTTCATAGAGAATGTGCTACCAATCAGTGCAGGAATTGTATCATCTGATTTTATGGTTGACCCTGTGACAAAGTCAAACCCTTTGTAGAGAATTTTAAATGACCATCTACAGAGGATCTTGGATGCAGTCTCCAGTTTCAAAAGATGACATTCATTTTTTATGAGAGCATAGAGTGTTCTAGCCATTTGCTTGAATCACCCATGTGAGTTTAGTGATCCTCCTTACAGGATCCTCTCGAGTTCAGTTCCATTCTTCAAAGAACCTTCCCATCTGCTGGAGAAGTGCAGCAACACAAGGCACAACTATTGTTCTTCAGATGGCAAATGGTCCTCTTCTCCAAACTTTGGTGTAGGTGGGCAGCCATCAAAGTCTCTATTAACATCTGTCTAAAGGGCGGCTGGGCTACCTTCCAAGTCCCAATACTCGGTAACTTTACAAAGCTGCACAAGTTTACTATGGTCCCTGGTATGCCTGTTTGCTACTGTTACTTCTACTGGCACTCTGGGTCACTCATTTTAGGAAATTCCTTGCAAATTCTAGCCTTCAAATTGTGCATCTTTGTTTCCCAACATCTTCAAATTAGTGTAATGGTTGTACAATTTGCATAGTGGTTGTACCCTTGATGGCAAACTGGAGTGCACAATCAGGAGAGGTAAAGGAATTGTGTAACATGTTTAGTTAATTTATATGCAAAATGAATTCTCTATGAGGGAGTCTTAGGTTGTTCTTAATGATGTAACCCTACCAAACTTTATTGGAAAATAGAAGACAACAGTAGGGGATGGGGAAGTAGAAAAGGAGAGGACCTAGGTTCTACTCGAATTGCTGTGAGTTAGGAAGAGAGACGTATTTTCACTGACCTACTGATTGCTTGCAACAAGTCAAAAGCAGGAATGGGATGTGAGTCTTAAAGGTGTGGGTGCAGTTAGGCAAGAAGTCAATGGTGGGAACGAGAGCTGGATCTTGAAGAGGGGGGGAAGTGGAAAGCAACATGTTGACATGGCTTAAAGGGGGAGACATGTAAGTACTAACTACTTGTAGCAAGTCAACAATGGGAATGGGGGGTGGGTTTTTGATTGGGGAGTTGAGGAAGATGGAAGATCCTTGAATCTTTTGGAGGGTAATGGAAAGTTTTTGGTGAAGGAAAGTAACCAAAATAGAATGTGGAGAGCTTTTAGACCTTATCAAACGCTAATCATGTAACGTTTGCTTGTGTGTGTGAACAATCAAATGTTTCAATTAAATAAATAGGAGGAAATGATTTATTAGGTGTTGGTCACAATAACTCTTTTTCTTTTTCTAGTGTTGTGTCTAATGTGATGAAACCTCATGTTGGGGAAGTATGTTTTCGTAGGATCGGCTATGTTTGCAAAGGATATAACATTGATTAAGATGCAAACCTTAACTTTTGAAATGTTGATGTTGACAAAGCGACAAAAGAATTTAGAGTCATTAAAGGAAGCACACATAGTTGTTCACATCCCATGTGGAATTCAATGCCCTAGGTGATGGATGCAAAAGTGTTATATATTACATCATGTCTCTTTGTACATTCATTGCTAGATGTGCACATCATTGAAAAATGCCCATCATTGAAAAATGAAAGGTTTTAAAACCAAGTTTAGATATTGTAAAAAGTTTGTAAAGAACAATTGTATGATTTGACAATGGCACCAACTTTAGCCAATTCAAAAAGTGTTAAACCATAATCAACACATATCAATTGTGTTGGATTGTTAAGTTTAGTGGGTTGGCAAAATTTAAACTCCATCAATGACTAAGTCTCATGATTGGCAATGGTTGAAGATGACGTGTCGGTGTGTTGAATGAAGCTCATATTTGATCACAACAAACATTGAAAAAAAAATTGTTGAACCTAAATTTGAATCCTTCATCACCAATATTGTGTTTGAAACAAATTATAGGTCAATTAAACTCCAAATTGGTTCAATTTCTCATGAGTATGCCACACAAGGCCTTTACGTTTCTCTAGAAAAAATAACACTTACATTCGTCCATTTGTCCACACTTGCAAAGGGGAATTATTTTCTCATTTGAATTGTTTAACCTTATGCACAACAAGATAGTCATGTTCCTTGGGTGTTAATGTAATTAAAACTTCACATGTTTGCAAGTAGAAATGCAATGATCATCTAGTATATATGATCATCACCTTTCAGTTTGATGTTTGCACTATGAGAATCTTCATCACTAACGTTGATTTGAAATACATCCCTAAAATACCCCAACAAAATACGAAAATATCTATAGGCATGCCATCTTAGAACCACCTCCAAATTCACATCCCATGCCAACAAAGCCCTTGTAATATCTTATTCATTGGAATCTGGGTTTTAACTTAGGCTATTAGCATCATGATTAACCTTACTAACCATATGAACAATATTAAAATTATATTCATGTAAAATTAAAACCCATTTAGCCAACTTTCCTATGAATTGATTGGATTCCATAAAAAACTTGAATGGTTGGTGGTTGGTAACCAAAATGAATGAGTTATCATAAAAATAATATCAAAATGATGAAATTGTTGACACTTCATAACAATGCAAGTAACACTTCAAAAACATTAACAATGCACATTGCTTCATAAGAACTATATTGACATTTGTTTTGTTGTTAAGCCAAAAGGTAAACATTTCAAATCTCAACCTCCTTCACTTGGTTTGCACCAATATCCACATGATTTTTAGGTAACTAATAAACATTAATTTTTTCCACAAGAGGTGTTAATCTTGAAAAACTTTTTTTATTTTGCCTATTTCAAAGAGCTACATGATATGGAACCTAGTTGACACAAGTGTGCAAATGTGTTTTTGATGGGGACATGAAAAATTCTTAAATCTAATGCCATAAACACAAAATCATAACTAAAATTCAAAGACGATGACACAAAAAGGATGTGTTATAAAACTCATTCTTTTTGAATTCAACCTTGCTCTTAAACCTTAATTTTTAAGCTTAATCCACACTCCCTAGGTGCAATTGTAGAAAAGGCAACTTTTTTTGAAGGGTTACATTTGGATAAATTGTTTAATCACATGAGATGAAATTATAAGATATACATTGTTAGATTATGATGCAATTCAAATTTATATTTTATGATCTATGTTAAGGTTTTTATTTTTGGATTGCTTACAATTGAAGTCACAAAAGATTGCCATTTAAATAATAAGTCTATTTTTGCCATTGTTGGAAACTTCAAAAACTTAGGCCACATCTTGCCCAAATAAGGACCTAATAGGTCTCACACAACCACTAACATCAAAATCATTCATAATATAAAAAACCTAACCAAAACAACTAGTTTTTCAACCCTAAACCCTAAAATCCTTACAAAACTACCTTGGTAAAAACCTTGATTATCATTTTTCATTGTTTTTTTAACAATAGAAAAAATTATAAAATCACCTTTTTTTAAACCTCAATTTTATCCTTTATCCATGATTCATCCCCAAGTGATGGTTATTTATAAGGTGTGCAAAATTTGGAAAAAAACAAAAAAACAAAAAAAACAAAAAATCAAGGACGAAGTTCAAATGATTTCAAAGGTAGGTTTTTTAAAAAAAACATAAAAAGAATGCATGGTATTGTACTTTTTCATGCGTTAATTTTTGTATCTCAACATGTGTTTTGACCTTTTGTTTGAATAACTTCACATATTTATCCAATATGAATACTATGATAGCATCATGGCAAGTCCAACAAATTTTCAATGTCGAAAATTATTTCATTTGGAAGATTTTATTCTTGGAAATAAAATATTACAAATTCTTCGAAAAGATTTTTAAAAATTCCTTCACAAAAAAATAAAATTCTTTGATTTTTTTTTTTGGGAGTATGAAAATTTGAACATTTATGAAAATATAAAATAATTAATGTGACTTGGCACAACTTGCTAGTGTAGCTAGACTAAAATCAGGCTCTTCAAATTTCATTATTTAACATTTCTTGGGTCAAAATAGAGTCAATAAAAGAGGCCTCACTCAAGACGGGGAAGGTAGGTACCTACCAGAGTAGTAGGTACCTGGTTCAGCATGGCCCTCCCTTGCCATCTGGGACTCCATTATTTAAAGTAAATTAGAAAATAGGTAAGTAGGTAGATAGGTAGGTAGTAGCTAGCTAGCTAGCGGGGCACATGATAGGTACATAATGAACCACCCTTTGTATCCGTGGGTTGACCCAGAGGAACCGGCGGGCGACCGGCCATTGCCGACGACGACCTGGGCTGCCCGTTTCTTCTGCGTTGCTGCTGGCTGGCTGGTTGGCTATGGCGTGTTGTTTCCGCCTTTGGCACGCTTCGCTTCTTCCGCGCCGCGTTTGTGTCTTTCCTCAGGGATTCGTCTTTCTATACTTCGGGGAGCTTCGGGGGGAGATGCATGAAGGTTCGACTCAGGCCGTGGAGCTAGGTACGTTTTTCTTTTTTTTTTTTTCTTTTTTTTGGTGGGGGGACCTTTTTCTTTCCACGCCAAGTTGAATACAGTGCGGAATACTGCAGGAGATCAGAAACAGCACGAGAGAGAGAGGAAAGAGCGGGAGAGAGAGAGAAAGAGACAGAAGAGACAGAGAGAAATGACAGTAAGAAGAGTCTTCTACAAGGCGAAGAAAAGTCTTAGTTTGCATACCTAGTCGGGAATGGATTTACAAGGAAGCAAGCTGAAGCAAGAAAAATATATGCATAGTTTTGGGGGATGTACCTATGTATGTCTTTTGCAAAAACTAGAGTGAGTGAGTGAGGGTTAGATTTCATTTTTTTTTTGGTTGGTTTTTGTGCACCAGAATCGAAGGTACTTTGTGTCGGGACAAGCTTGGCTAGTAAGCCGCACTGCCTGGGAGTCGAAGCACTGTAGAAAGGTATGACACTGCTTACTTATAGAATGCACAGATCGCTAGCAGATCACTATAGAGATCCAGAAGGAAATAGGAGTGTGAAGGCATAGAGATAGTTGGGAGATACAGAGAGTATGTGTATGTATTTTTGCATGGTCTTCTTAGCAGGATTGGAGGAACAAGCTAGATGTTTTTCTAGTGTGTTAGGAGCGGAGTATAGATGGATGTTTGTACAATCAGTGAGCATGCTTGTTAATTGAGCCTCAGACCAGAAGAGATGAAGCATGGCAGTCTATTTTGGTAACAAGTGAACACAAAAGAGGTAGGGTTAAGAGTGAGATTAAAGTCTTAGTAGCTCAGAGAGGAGGAAGAAGTGGTTGTAAAAGTGGGAACCGTCTTTTGGTGGCAAGAGGAATTTCAGGTGATAGAATATATCTAAAACCTAGATTGAAATTGTTTTGGCCACGATCAAGGTAAAGCAAAACAATCTCTATTTCAATCAAGCTTTGAGAGACAGGGGGGTTATGGGGTGAGTGCATGATTTTTGAGTTCTGAGTGTACCCTAACATGTGTAAAAACAGAGAGGGTGGGAACAGATCCAAACTAGAATGGAGTAAATCAGCAGGGACTTCAAAACGCTTCAAGAGTAGTAAACATGGCGGCAAAGCTAGAAGAATTGCTCATGAGCAGCAAGCTCAAGGTGGCGTGGGACTTATCGACTCCTGCAGCTGATATTGTTGCCAAACTACGAGAAAAGGATCTGAGTGAAATACAGACACTGGAATCAAAATGCAAGGATCAGATGGTCCCTCTTGCATTTAAACTTGCAAGAGGCCTGAAGGTCATACCCTTGGTGGCATTGCTGCTGGTTGGCAGAGGTGCAGTGCTGAATTCTGTGGCAAAAAAGGCAGCAGACCAAGGGGTGAAGAAGCTAGATACCATGGTTAACAATCCATCAGCTAAAAAGGTAGAACCCACATCTGTAAGTGGCCTTGTAAAAAAGGTAGAGGGTTATGATGATTCAGCAGGAGGGACCCTTGTAGATTTGGTTCTAGGAATGGCTTTAGCACACTCGTCTTCTTGCCCTTCAGTTAAGTTTTCTGACAAACTTGGCAAGACTAAATCCTATGTAGAGGAAGGAGGGGACACTGCAATGGAAGGCTCTAATCTCCACACAAAAAGCTCAAGTGATTTTGATGGAGGTGCTGTGTTTGAGGTTAAGCATAAGCAGCTGGAAGATTGGGAAGGTGGCGGCTTAGGTAGTGAGCACCTGAAAGACTTTAGCAAATGGGATGAAAGCTTCACAACACTTAAACTTAGACAAGATACAGGTGACTGGGAAGAAGTCACATCCAAGTCTAGGAAGAAGTCAGCACCAGCACTAGACCTTAGGGATGTGGAAGGCAAGCTTAAGAAAACCCTAAGTTCTGGAGGAGCACAACCAGACCGTGGAGGAAACCCTAGGTTCATTGGTGATAAAAGTCCAGCTATGGGAGATGATTCAAGTCCTAACTGTGAGATAGCAAGAAAGCTTCTAGAATGTTTACTTGTGTTCCGGCCAAGGCTGTCTGCACATGCTCAGAGTCCATTTCTGCCTCCACTTTTAAGAGCTGCCCAAGCAAACAATGAAGATTTTGTCTCCCTGCTGCTAGATGCTGGTGCTCCTGTAAATGATCGTGATGCTGATGGCAATACTGCTCTTCATTGGGCTTTACGGCAAGCTACTACAGTAAACAAGCGTACGGTGAATTCACTTGTAGTCACTTGCCTTCTAGAAGCAGGTGCAAGTGTTACAGTGGGTAACAAACTTGGTGCTACACCTGTCCACACAGCAGCTGGTCATGGTCATTTTGAGGCACTTTCACTTATACTCAACAAGGATGCAGGGGGAGTAAATATCATGGCTGCAACCAAAGAAACCCCTCTTCATTATGCAGTCAAGAATAACCATGTTGCATGTACTGCTCTTTTGTTAAAGCATGGTGCCAATCGAAATGTTGCCAGCCTTCGAAATCAGAAGCCTTTGCAGTTGGCCCCATCTGTTGAGATGCGTGTGCTTCTGATGATGGACGACAAGATCATCAAAGAGCAGTCATGGGAGAGCTTACAAGAGATGCTGATGCAAGCTTCATCACCGGCTTCTTCACTTTTCTCTCTGGCCTCTCTGCAACCACAGTCACAATTCTCATCAGTGGCAGATGCAACCTCTGTGTCCTATGTGCCATCTTCTTTGTCACAGGCCTGGTTCTCACAGGGTTCTTCAATGCTTTCTCAATCAGGATTATCATCTTCTTTGCAGTCATTGCAGCCCCATCCTTCATCCTCACTCTCATTCTCTCAGTCTGTTTCAAGGCCTCCTGTATCCTTGCAGATGTATCCTTTCTCACGACCTCATTCTCAAGATGGAAATCCTTTTGAATGGTTAGCCCCACAAACACACTCTATTAATGGACGAGAGGCAGGACATAGTGAAGGGGAGTTCTTTAAGGAATCTGTGAACTTACCACAGTATAAGACAGTAATGTGCCGCTTCTATGCCTCTAGTGAGGGTTGTGCATGGGGAAGCAAATGCCATTTTGCACATTCAGAGGAAGAACTTTTGAGCGCTGATAGGATTGATAGTTCAGATTATAGAATGGGGGGAAGCCAAGGTGACAGTGATGGTGACCAATCGCTTAAAAACTTCAAGACAAAGCTTTGTGCACACAATGAGAAGACAGGGAAATGCCCACATGGTTCTAGATGCACATTTGCACATGGTCCTGGAGAGCTCCGAGGAGCAGTTTTTACACCTTCTAGCATTCGGCCAGTTGTGAAGACTGAGTCAAGGCCATCTACAGCTCCTTCTCAGGGGTCAAGTGTCACCAGTGAAAAGGGGGATGAATACTTGAGTGCGAGAAAGGTCTTTGTGGGTGGCCTTCCACATTTTGTTCAGTCTGAGGAGCTGTGGGAGTTTTTTGAGCAAGAATTTGGGAAAGTGGCTGATGCTGTGGTTATTTGTGGTATTGATGCTGATGGGAAGTCACGATCAAGAGGTTTTGGATTTGTTGTATTTGACCAGCCAAAGCCTGCAGAGATAGCTGTACAGCGGCATTATTTACCTTTTCGGGGCAAGAAAGTGGAGGTGAAACGGGCAATGGCACGCTTTGATTACGGGGATGAAACTAAGCCGAGTTCTCCAACTTTTCCTACTCCAACTGCAACTTCCTCTGCTTTCCATTCCACTGCCCCAGGTTCTGGATCTCTTCCTCTTTCACCATCCAGTCCTGAAGTTGAGAGAATGGAGGAGGTGTTCCAAGTTGCACAGCAGGCTTGGTCTTTGCCGCCCTTGGCTGTCAATCTGGCCAGCAATAATACTCCTGTAGATAGCCTATATGCATCTTCTCACAGCACCTCAACTTTCTTTCCTGAACAAAGTGTGCCACCACAAGTCAATCCCGATAATTCCTCTCATCTCCTACCAGATTCCAGTAATCATTTATTAGCATATCAACGTGCACCAACACTTCCTCAAAATTCAGGGACTAGGATTGGAAGCAGTAGCTTTCCAGTTCAGGATAGTGGGAATTATTTTCACAACTTTGGACATCTGTTTCCCCAGGGTAGCAGTCACTCCCTAGATTCAGTTCTTGTTAAAGAACAGGGCTCTTTACTTGAACCTGTAGGGTCAAATCTTTCTCGGCATCCATTCACTTCTCCTTCCTTTCCTCATTCAACCCCTGCTTTGCACCTCAACTCACATGCCATTGATTCTGCAACTCTTCCTTACTTAAATGGGAGTATTGCACCCCACCCTTTGAATCATAACATCAACCATGGATCACAGTCTTTCTATTCTAGTTCGCCTGGAGCTTCATCATATGCAATGCCATATGAACATCCACAAGACAGAGTTAATGAAGAAGAAGAGTTCTCTGAGCTGTTAGCAATTCTGCAAGGAGGAAAACTTTAGGTAGAAAACTTGCCTGAGTGTGCACCTATCTTGCTGCATCCTCTACAATATCCTGAGTTCTTGTTTCATAGCTTATTGAGACACAAGAGAGGCTTTGTCATTGCAAGTGAAGGTTGAGGATATTACTGATGCATAGTCATAGAAGATTCTCCTCTTCATGTTCTGAACACTTTTAGGACATGGAGGAAATTACAGAACCATTGTCATCATTTTTCTCTGGTAATGTCTGAGATTATGATATCAGGAAATTGGACACAGACCTTGGTTGATAAACTTTTGATTTGGTAAACTGGTTTATTTTCTGGTGGGAGTGTGGTTATTTTCATTACTCATGTGCCTGGTGGTCTGTGGATTTCAGCAACAGAATCTGCAACAAGGTTCAAGACTGTTTTTGTGACTGACTTTGTTAGGGGAAAGTTTTAACTAATGGCCATTGTTCTCCTCTCCTGCCTTCAGGTTGTGTAAATTGTGCTCCTTCTTTTTGTGTCTCCCTGTGAGATGTGGGAGTTTCTCATTTTTAAATGTCTCTCAGCTGAATTTTATGTGCTCAAGGTTGTGTATTCTCCTGCCTGCAGATTGTCTAATTTGTGCTTCTTTTTTGTGTCCCACCCTTTGGGTTATGTTTGAAATGTTATTTGGAACCTCATCATTTTTCAATGTCTCTCTGCTGAATTTGTATGTGCTCAAGGTTGTGTATTCTTCTGCCTTCAGGTTGTCTAAATTGTTCTCCTTTTCTTTGGTGCCTCCCTTTGGGTCATATTTGAAATGCAATGCAGAACCTCCTCATTTTACAGTGTTTCTCTGCTGAGAATTTTTTGCACAGGGGCTCTGCATCCAGACCCCTTTGGCCTCTCTCATGTGTTGTAAAACAACACCATGTGAAAGGCATCCTAACTGGAGATGGACACTAAACCAACCCCATCCAATTCCAAGAGGAAAGGATAGGTACATCAATTGCTTGTGGTTGTTTAAGGAGCAATTTGCTTTGGCTGATGCATTGTGATCCCCACTTGTCCTCATTGATCTGTATCCCCCAGTGCTTTCATTCCTTATCCTCGCTTGTTCTCACTGATCTGTTTTTGGTGATTATTTTCTTTCATTATCCTCACAATATTCATTCCTGTCCTTACAGATCTGTGTTGGGTGATGCTCACTCTTTCTTATCCTCCCAATGTCCATCCTTGCCCTTACATCTGTTTTGGGTGATGCAGTTGTCTCCTCATGACTTCTGCAGATCTCAGTAGGCTGAAGTAGGAACTTGGCCATACATCCTTTAACTGTTTTTTACAGCCAGGGCAGAGCCAAGGTATGATGTCAATAAATGCCTTATTTGCTGTTTGTTTGATGAAATATTTTAGAGAAGAATTATTTCTCTCAACACTTTAATTGATATCTGCAAAATTTTCGGTTTTATGTGCATACCAAACTCTTGCAGATTTCCATACATTGCAGCACTTTGAACTCTCAAATGCCAGCAGAAAAATATAAATGAGTAACAAAGTAGGCAACAACTGTTTCTGCTACCAAGCAAGAATTGCATCTCTACATAATTGTGAGATCATGGAACTATATGTGATTCCATTTCACTAGATAAACAAGAGGGCAGAAAACCAATCTAAGTCAATAAGTCCTTCTTGAGCACACTACTTGCATTATGACATTAATTTCCATGCCCTCATCGAAAGCCCTGGATGTTTACATTCTTGATATTGCAGACGGACATCCACAATAAATGCTTCAAATGCAACCATCTTGTCAATTGGGGCCAAATGAAAAACAAGCATTTACAAGAAAAAGAATGATACACAAGAATCAGTGGTGACTAGCAGCAAAGTACCAGACCAGTACCTTAAATGAATGGCAGCAGCAACTAGCTACCATTAGTCCTGACAAACTTATTCAGCTGCTGATTCAGGGTGCAAATAAGTATTATAAGCAATAGAAAGAAAAGTAAATGTCTCATACATTTGGGCTAATAGTCGTATAAAACTGTGTCAAAGACTTCCAGAATCAGTGGGAACATTGATACGGGCTACTAAGCATTCAAAAAGAATTCATAGCCAACAAAACAAAAGTCAATAGTATGGACTCATTCAAGCCACTTGTGAAAGGCAAGCTAAGAATGAACATATCCTAGATTGCCCCCTGTACAAGCCAGCAAGTAAGCCAAAGGCACAGAGAGAGAGAGAGAGAGAGAGAGAGAGAGGTTGCCATATACAGGGTAGTTGTCCGCGCCACTTCCTGCATCCTGAACATGTCCTTTAAGCCATACCCACTGATGATTACTTAGGATGCAGAATGTAGTCTGCTTTAGCCACTGGAATACATAGGGTCTGCAAGGCTCAACAACACATGAAATTTGAACCATAGCCTGACTTGCCTGTTACATGGAGACATGTACAAAATCCTCTTTGCCAAGAAGAAAGAAGCAACAATGTAAGCGTTGAGACAGTTTAATTCCTCTCTTTATTTATCCGGAATAGAAGAACTGGGCAGCAAGCCGTGGTCCCCCCCATCCCCCCAGAGATATATCCTGATATGGAAAAAAAAGACCTATGCTAAAAAGAGAGACAATGCACAACGATGCCACAATCTTGACCTGTCTCACTTGAGAGAACGTTTTACAGCAGCAAGGAAAGAGGGAGGAAAAACAGCATTCAACAACCACAAGAAAGCAGCGTATATAGCCTTGAGCAAGCGGCCACAACTCTCCCCCATAAAACTGTAGAGCCTGAAAACTTTACAGTCCAGCAGCAGGAGGCTAATATCATCATCCACCTTCTTCTTCTCCTCCTCCTTCAGCTGGTGCTTCGTCTTCTGTCTTCCTCAGTTCAAATCCTCCTCCTTGTGCGTCTCGACGACCAGATCGGAAGTCGGATACGCGGCGCACGTGAGCACAAAGCCGGCACCAACCTGATCGTCATCCAAGAAGGAGCCATCGGACTGGTCGACAGAGCCGGACTTGATTATCCCGGCGCATGAGGAGCAAGCCCCAGCACGACAAGAATACGGCAAGTCGAGTCCCGCCTCTTCAGCAGCGTCCAGGAGGTAAGTACCTCCGTCGACTTCCACTTCCTGCTCACCGTCGGGGGTGACAAACTTGACTTTGTAGGCTGTGACCCGCCCCATACTCCCCCGACTACTCAACCCGAACGCTTTGTTCACCGCCACTTTGGAGCTCCTCAACCTGCAGCTACTGCTACTGCTCTGCTGCCTCAGAGAAGACGAACAAGAAACGGCCATGGACGGCACCACCACTATGTTTACTGCCAGTGCACCTGCCATGACGACGACCGAGCAAACCCACGGATAACAAACGGAGAAGAGCAAAGGCAGCAGCAAACACACACCGCGAAGACGAGAACGACTAAGGCAATGCAGCTCGCAGGAGAAGAAGGAGAAGAAGGAGAAGGACGAGGAGACGAAGAAAGCAATGCTACTGTACTGAAGAGCTCGACAAGAATCGCCATCGTTCGTTGGTTCTCGCCCTCCTCTATCGCCGACAAACCTCTCTCATCTGCCAGCTGGCACATTCTTCTCCACTCATTGGTGGGTCTGTGGACACCGCGAATAGTAGTGAGATAAGGCTGAGTTAGTGAGTGGGTTAGTGAGTAGGTCAGTGAGTGAGTATAAGAGTGTGTGTGTGTGAGAGATAGAGCCTTTCTCAGTGCCAGTGCCAGTGCCAGTGGTTTTTTTTTATTTTTTTTTTTTTTCGGTGTGAAATTTCGCCAAAATGTAAAAAATTAAATTAAAAAAGAAAATGCTCTCTCATGATTATGCCCTTTTTTTCCTTAAAAAAAATTCAAATTTTTAAATCAAATTGATTTTGGAAAACAATTCACCAAAATTGGACTCTGAGTTTTAGTTTGGTAATGACTTGTTTTGTGGCGAATTTTCGCCATTTTCTGGGAAATATTTTGGAAAAAAGAAATTTTTTTAGTCACAAATTTCCTTTTTTTTGAGAAAAAAAACGCCAAGAATTTTTTTAAAAAAAAAATTACCAAATATCACCACAAACTGCCTACATGCTACAACGTGAAAGGGCGAATTTAGTTTTTTTTAACTTTTATATTTTGAATATCGCTATATTTGGCTAAATATTCTTATGGATGATAGTTACTTCATCAACATCACAAAATTGAAAAAAGCAAAAACTGGTACCCTACCAGGGCCTTTTTTTTTCTTAAATTTTA